>Ga0182018_10000782_pt1 | contig 39547 bp, 31 predicted proteins | sample 812P2MmetaG_FD_120490 | JGI IMG/M metagenome (GOLD analysis project Ga0182018, IMG submission 120490) | Permafrost microbial communities from Stordalen Mire, Sweden - 812P2M metaG | ecosystem: Environmental > Terrestrial > Soil > Wetlands > Permafrost | place: Sweden: Stordalen | collected... | reverse complement strand
CGCGATTCGTGCTTTCATTTCTGCGCTGAAGCTCCGCCGTTGCCTCGATTTCATTACCGCTCCGTTTCCGAGGCGGCGATTTTACACCTTATTGGCTGGTCCGAAATTTGGGGAGCACTTCACTCCTCGAGATCGAACTCAAGTGCAACCCGGATGTCGGCAAATTCTTGGCCAACCCCATCCTGAGCATCGTTCGAGAACTCTTCCATTTCTAGATTCATTCGTGGCGGTGGTTCGTCGGCCGCTTCCGCCTTCGTTGTATTGCGACGGAAAAACTTACCCACCCAAGGCGAGTCCGCGAATTGTGGGGATCAAATCTTCGTAAAGCCGCATTTTATCGAGAAACGTGGCCGCCCCTATCTCTCTTGCTTTGGGCTCCCCTTCATCGACTCCACAGGCAGAGATGGCTAGCAATCGCGATCCGAAACATTTAAGTTGTTCGGAAGCGATTTCAGACTCCTCCGCCATATGTAGATCCATCACCACGATATCGGGTTGCAATTGTTGCCTCATGTCGATCATCTGACGGAAACTGCAGGCCTCCCCGACGATCTCTATTTCAGATTCGATGGCCAGAAGCTCACGGACAGCTTTTCTCATAACGGGCGAATCGTCAGCTATAAGTATGCGAATGGGCAACGAATCACCTACGAGGGACAAACTGCAAAGTTCTGAGAGCCTATCACCCTCGAACGAATCACGCATCACTAAATTACTCTTATTGAAGCGGTCTTTGGCCCCTATGCAGGTATACCTGGTTGTATGACCTGCTGAGACCGCACGTCACGGAGATCGTGGTATGCAACCCCACTGCAATGCGCTCTTAAAAGAAGGCAGCAAGAGTGACCGTATCGATGGTCGGAGGCTCGCCCAATTACTGCGCGCGAATCTTCTGCGGCCGGTGTATCACGGCGAACATGGCGTGCGGAAGTCGAAAGAACTGGCGCGTAGTTATGTGGCTATCGGCCAGGTAACCCGCACGGGTCATGGCCCGCCTGAAGTCTGGGTATCGCTGCTGAGCGATTCCCCGTGCCGGTAACCAGGTCTACGCGCTGCGCTATCGCGCAGAGTTTACTACCAGCAGTTCGATGCCGCGTGCGCTTTGCGGCAGGAGGTGCGACGCGAGTTGCGGACCGGGAGCGCCAAGCACAGCGCGGCGAAATCAGTCTGTCAGATACCGTCCATCGGTCCGATCCGCGCTGCGATGTTGACCGCGCTGGTGCAAACGCCCCACCGCTTTCGCGATAAGCGACGGCTGGGGTCCTACAGCGGACTGGGGATCGAAACGCACAGCAGTGCCGAGCATCGTACCTTTGCGTCGCTTTTCTTCGATGTCCCTGGCGCAACTACTCGGAAATCCAGTCGGCGACGTGGATCCAGCTAAAGCAATCCCAAATGGTCCGGATACTTCGCCTGTAACGAGCTCATCAAGATCTCAAATTCGGGAAGACCGCGCAGATTCTTGAGACAAGGATCTTTGACAAAAAACGGCCAGCACGCGAATCCCGTGCTGACGCTCCGCTCGAGCCATTCGAAGGCTTCAGTTGGCCGCCCCAGTAAAGAGAGAATACAGCCGACCTGATAATAGGTATGGTGAGCGTGTCCAAATGATTTTGGGCTGGCGCAGGCCCGAGCCAAGCACTCGAGCGCGGGCCCAACTTCCTGCCTTAAAGCGTGGTAGACACCGCGTAGACTAGCGATGAGCGGTTCTTGGGGCAAAAGCTGGACCGCTTCATCGAGCAGAAGCCTCGCCTCTTTCCAACGGCCCGTCATCATGGCCGGCTGGGGAGCAAAATAGACGGGATACTTGTTGCCCGGGTTCTCGGCCCGCCATGCCCGGATCTCTGCGCGCGCCAGACCGTACTCTCGATTCCAGATATACACTTGGACAATGCTGTGACTGACGGCCCTTCTCGGATGGAATGGCCGCCCTCTTTCATACATTTCACGAGCGTGATCGAGCAATCCGATGTGCGCCAGAATTGTGCCCAAACGGTTGTAAGCATGAGACAGATTCTTTTGGAGGGTGAGCGCTCGCCGCAGTTCGGCAATCGCTTCGAGATGCTGAAAATTCTTAGATGGTCCCCAAAGCAAAAACGCATTGGCGACGTGTCCTTCGGGCAAATCCGGATCCAATTCAAGCGCGCGGCGGCAGTGAAACTCTGCCTTCTCCAGCCACATGCTGGCGGGATCGAACTCAAAATGACGCGTGGCGCACACAAACGAAAGAATCGCATGAGCAAGGGAGAAACCTGGATCTCGCGTTACCGCGGTGCTCAAGCGATGAGCCGCTTCATCGAGCTGCACAGGGTCGCCGGACGAGCTGAGCCGGTAGCCGCGCATGAACTCCGCGTATGCGAGCGGATCCTTGCTATGCCGCGGCCGGCGTTCGGCTACCGAAAGAGGCAATGTTCTATTCAATACGCCCGCGATTTGTTTGGCAATCTCATCTTCAAGGTCGGACAGACGATCGACGAGCAGATCGCACTTCCGAGCGAACGCCGGGCCCTGCAGGTGCGTGTCAAACATCTCCAATGAAAGACGCCATTGCCCCTTCGACTCCTGGATGGCGCCATGAACCACAAAGCGAACACCGAGACTCGAGCCGACATCCGAAACTGTCCTCTCGGGCGATACGTTCAGCGTTGCCGAGGCCGGTAAAACATCCACGCCTTGGAGATTTCCGAGGCGCGATACCAGCGCGTCTGCAAACCCGAGACAAACACCCTGGTCATCGAGAATATTCCCGAGGAGAAGTAGTGGCAGCACGGCGAGTGACGGGCGTTCGCCCCGTACCGAGGTACGCTCCCGGCTGAGCTCGCCTGCCGGGCTTTGTTCGAGATTGGACTGCCGGAAACGAGCGTCCATCACGCGCACCGGCCCGATGAACCGATACCCTTTACCGATTACGGTCTCAAGGAACCGTGGCTTGGCTGAGTTGTCGTCCAGGGCAGCGCGGATTTTTCGCACAATGTTGTTGATGTTTGGCTCGGTATCCACAAAAAGATGCGAACGCCAAAGTTTCGCAACAATGTCGTTGCGCGAAACCAACTGCTCTCTCCGGCCAACAAGAAAAATCAGCAGCTCCATTGGTTTCTTCTCAAGCTTCACCCGTCGTCCGTGGCGGCGAAGTTCGTAGCGCCCCAGGTCCAACTCAATCTCACCGGTTGCTTGTTTCGCGCCACGCATGAGGCCCTCTCCCAGGCATTAGTCTATGGGATTCATGAAGTTACGACGATACACGAAAGATATGGAAAAGCTATCTGTTCTCAATTGAAACAAGCCGATAGGCAGAGGAATATTCCGACGGTTTCGCGGGATTCCCGCCTGTCATTTCGGCCAAATCGAGGAAGCCTGTAGCGCTCCATTGAAGGGTACGGTTAACGGCTACGCCGCGGTTGTTGGACAATTCTGAGGAGGCATGACTATGAAACGGAACGCATATTTCATTCTCGCCATGGTCGCGTTGTTGTGCGCGACGGGCCTGATCTTCACGACTCTCGCCCAGACATCTTCTGCCAGCCACACCTTCTTGCCCGATGCCATTCCATACGGTCCGGCACCGGCATTCGTGGCCCCAGGCGCGCAACTCGCCGTGCTTGAGGGTAACCCCGGCGCTGCCAGTGGTGATTACACCGTGCGCTTGAAGATGCCTGACGGGTATCGCATCGCGCCCCATTGGCACCCTAATCGAGAAAACGTCACCGTCATCTCGGGAACTTTCAAAGTCGGGATGGGAGATCGCTTCGACGAGAGCAAAATGGGAACATTCCCGACCGGCAGTTTCGCTTATCTTGATCCTGACATGCATCACTACGCGATCGCTAGCGGAGAAGTCGTGGTGCAGGTTCACGGCAAGGCTCCTCTGCAATTCAACTACGTCAATCCCAACGACGATCCAAGCCGTAAGAAATAATCGACTGGGCTGTTCCCGCAACCGAGGGCACCGGCTTGGGGTAGGTTTTGATCGTTCGCATCATCACCTACAAGGAGCGCCCTCCTGAATGACACCGAGTAGATTCGGCTGGATGTTCATCAAGCAACGATCTCGGCGACGGTGCTGGATTCCACCGGCAAGTTGGTGGAATCCATCCTCGAAACTTACAAGTATGAGAAGGTTTGGTCACCGAAGCTGATTAATTCAGGAAGTTTCAAGCAAGCGAGCGGGCACGAGAATCCGCAAACGAAACCAGTAACGAACGAAACCTGGACGGCAAAGAGCGTCACGCTCGGCGGCTTCACGTTGCCCGATGCGCTGATCGATAAGATGGATAAGACGGAAAGTTATGCGGCGGACGAGAAAGCAGTAAGCAATGCGGCGCCCGATGTGCAGAACTGGTTCAAGCTCCGCCAAGGGGGATATTACCTCGGTGAGAATCCTGCTACAGCGGCCATCGGAGACGCCAGGGTCACTTTTAAAGTTGTTCGGCCCGCAGCCGTAAGCATCGTGGCGAGACAAGTTGCAAACACGTTCGAAGCCTATCAAGCTAAGGCTGGCGGAAGCATCCTTCTTCTGACTTACGGTACCGTCAGTCCCGACGCTATGTTCAAGACGGCGGAAAAAGCGAACAAAAACCTTACCTGGGTCTTCCGGGCGGTCGGCTTCTTGTTGATGTTCATTGGACTTTTCTTGATTTTTAATCCTATGGCGGTTGTTGCGGATGTGGTTCCCATCTTTGGCAGTCTCTTGAGAGTGGGAGTCGCGGCATTCGTGGGCTTGGTGGCGTCTGCCCTGTCTCTCGTGACTATCTCGGTGGCCTGGCTGACATACAGGCCCCTCTTGGGGCTTGCGCTTTTGGTGCTGGCGGCTGCGAGCATGTGGGGTCTGTTGCGACTGTCCATACAAAAGCAGGAACTACAGAAGAGGCCAGCCTAGGCGGCGGACACTCGGGACCGACGAAGCGCCGAAGAACGTGGATGGCACTCCGGCCCATGGCCATCAAGCCCCTGTTGACTGGCGCCCTAGATGTTAGAGGGCACGAACAAATTTCCCCTCCACATGTGGGTCAATGCGTGCACCACGAGATAGAACGTACATGGTCGGTCAACGCAGTGTTACGCAACTCCTGCCGGTTGACGGGCCACTCGGAAGTTGCGCGCCCTTCGTCGGATAAGTACTGACAAACGCTCTTGTGGGAAGTTGTGAGTTAACGAATATTCCACCAGTGGGCGCACGACAAATTGGTTGCGGGGGCCCGATACGTACCGAATTTAGACACTTTGTGCATCCCATTCCGCAGTGAACTGATTCGCTGCGTTGCGTAAGCTGCACAAACTATGGCCATTTCAAGGGTTGGTTTCCGTTTAGCAACAATCCAGGGCGCTGGTGACCAGCAGGGTGCCCCTGCCGGTGACGTCCCATGCCAAGCCCACGCGCGGCGCAAAGGCATCACGTCCGGTGGGGATCAATCCGTCGGGAACGCCTTTGTCACCTGGATACAGCAAGCCTGTGGGAGCGGTCGGAAAGACCGTCGACTGCACTCCCGGCTCCCATAAATTTTGCTCGTTGTGAATTTCCGTGTAGGGCGAGGGAACCTCGTACCTAAGTCCGTAGTTTGTGGTCAAGCGCCGCGTAATTTTCCAAGTGTCCTGCGCATATAAGTTGAACGCATGGCCGCGCAGCCCACGATAAAAGTCGCCACCGCCCTGAAGGAAGAACACCGGCTGGCCGAAGAGAAAACTTGCGAAACTATTGTTAACGGGGAACGTGGAAAACACGAAGAAGCCGTTGGTGGCGATGCCCTGCAGCACGTTGATCTGATCGTATGTGAACCCGCCGCCAAATTTGAACTCGTGCTGGCCCTTCACCCAGGTCAACGAACTCGAGAAATCATAGGAATTCTGATAGGTGTTGCGCGGACCGGTGATCGGATCGCCGATGGAGGCATATCCGATCTCGTCAAAGAGCAGCAATGGGCGAGCGAAAGTTGGCTGCCCGGTGCAGCACTACGCATCAATTCGCGAGCTTCTTGGTGAACCATGCGCTGAGCGGGATATTGGGCGCACAGTTTCCGGGCGTGGGGCCGCATCTCTTATCCCACTTCACGCCCAAATCCCCGCAGGATTGAACGAATGAGATTTGAGGAGTGTGAGCGGCGCCGCAGGGACTACTGCCAGCCGCCGCCGAGGGCGCCGTAGAGCTGTACAAACGTGACAGCTTCGCCCTGCTGCGCGCTCACCAAATTCAGTTGCGCGGAATACAGGCTGGAGTCCGTGGTCAGCACCTCGAGATACGCGGTAGCGCCGCCCTGATAGCGGAGGCGCGCCAGTCGTGTCGCGTCCTGCGCGGCGGCAACCAGTTTTTCTTGCTGTTCGCGATATTCGCGCTGCTTATTCAGCGCAATGAGCGCGTTCGAAACATCGCGAAACGCTCCGGCGATGGTCTTCTGATAATTCAGGACCATCTCTTCCTTGGTCTCCTTGGAAAGGTTCAGCTGGCCCCGTAGCTTGCCACCTTCGAAAATCGGCTGGGCCAGTGAGCCGATGCCGTAGATGGTTTTGCCCGACGCGTCGAAGAGATTTGAGAATTCATTGCCACCCACCCCCGCCGAAGTGGTAATCGAAAGCTGCGGGAAAAACTGCGCGCGCGCCACACCGATTTGCGCGTTCGCCGCGACCAGCGTTTGCTCCGCCTGCTGAATGTCCGGACGGCGCTCGAGTAGCTGAGACGGAATCCCCGTCGGCAAATCCTGAGACGGCGGTGCCAGCACCTCTTCCGCCGTATGCGCCACCGGCCCGGGATTTTCACCGAGCAGAAGTCTTAACGCGTTCTCCTGTTGCTGGATCTGTTGTTCGATTTGCGGAAGCTGAGATGACGCGGTGTACAGCAACTGCTCCGCTTGGCGCACATCCGACAGCGGTGCCGAGCCGCCGCGCTCGAGTTTCTCCGTTAGCTCGAGAGAATCCTGTCGAACGTTAAGGATTTGCTTGGTGATTTCCAGCTGGCGGTCCAGTGCGCGCAACTGAATATAGATTGCAACCACCTGCTGCACCAGCGTCAGCCGGATCGCTCGTTGCGCCCAGGTCTGCGCCAGCAACTGCGCTCGCGCGGCTTCGGTTTGTTTGCGATACAGGCCCCAGAAGTCCGGCGCCCACGCGGCGCCCAGGTTGAAACTGCCGAAAGCCAGCGGACTGGCGATGCTGGTTCCAAGATTTGAGGGCAGCGAGGCGCCAATACCGGTACCACCGCCGGTAATCTGCGGGAACTCCTGCGACCGCGTGATCTGCACTTGCGCTTGCTGCTCCAGCACGCGCCGCGCCGCGATGCGCACGTCGTAATTGTTCTGAAGCGCGGCGCGAATCAAATTCTGCAGCCCCGGTTCGCGAAAGACTTGCGCCCATTGCTCGTCCGCGATCGACTTCTGCGCGACGCTGACGACCGCGGAATCATCCGCACCGCGGAACGCAGGCGGAGTTGCATACGCCGGGCGATTGTACTTGGGCCCGACGGCGCAACCCGCGCTCAATACGACACCGACGATGAACACCGTTCCAAGTGCGGTTGCCGCAGCCCGTTTGATCCACACTGTAGAATTCCTCATATCGCATCTCCGAGCGCCGGCGTTTGCCTTCCACCATTTCCGGCATCGTCCGCTTCCTCGTGCACCGGGGCGTTCGAATCCATCGTGGTGTTCTTCCCGCCTTTCACAAATCGGTGCGACAGATACTCCACCACCGCAAACGTCGCGGGAATAAAAATCAAGCCGATGACAGTCGAGAGGAACATGCCGCCAATCACCACGGTCCCAAGAATGCGTCGCGAAGCCGCTCCGGCTCCAGACGCCGTCCACAGCGGTAAACATCCAAAGATGAACGCCAGCGCGGTCATTACGATTGGCCGGAATCGCAAGCGTGCCGCACCCAGCGCGGCCTCCGAAATGCTCTGTCCGCGTTCATAATTCGATTTGGCGAATTCCACAATCAAGATGGCGTTCTTCGCGGAAAGACCGATCAGCATGACCAGCCCAACGGTCGCGAAAATATCGTTTTCCAGCAGGCGCGCCCGCAACGCCACATACCCACCGAGAATCGCCACCGGCGTGCTGAGCAGCACGCTGAACGGCAGCGTCCAGCTTTCATACAGGGCCGAGAGAATCAAAAACACGAAGAGCAGCGACAGTCCAAACACAGCCCACGACGGCACACCTTTCTCCGCCTGCTCTTCCTGATACGACATTCCCGAGTAGTCGAAGCCCGCGCCTGGCGGCATCGTCTTCTTGAACACCTCTTCCAGCGCGGCGCGAATCTGCCCTGAGCTGTAGCCTGGCGCGCCAGTGATGTTGAGTTGCGCGGCGTTGTATTCGTTAAAGCGATAAATAAATTCCGGCCCGGTGATCTGTTTCACCCGCACCAGAGACGCAAGCGGAACCTGCCCACCGTTGGCGCTGCGCACATAAAACTGATTAATGTTGGCGATGCTGGTGCGCGACGTTCCTTCCGCTTCCACGTAGGTCTGCCATTGGCGGCCGAAGCGATTGAAGTAATTCACCAGGTATCCGCCCATGAATGTCTGCATGGTGGTGTATACGTCCGCAAGATTCACCTGCTGCTGCAGCACCTTCGCGCGGTCGACATCCACGTAGAGCTGCGGAACCGCGGGCTGATACGACGGGATAGCCGCGCCGATCTCCGGTCTATCCTTCAGCGCGCCCAGAAACCCGAACACATTTTTCGTCAACGTCGTAGGATCGTCGTTTCCCGAACGATCCTCCAGAACCATCGTCACGCCGCCCGAAGTTCCGATCCCTGGAATCGAAGGCGGCGGGAACGCGAAAGCGATGCCGTCCGGGTTGCCAGCCAGCTGCTGTTGCAGGTGGCCTTGGATGTATTCAAGCTGTTGCTGCTTGCTCTTGCGCGTCCCCCACGGCTTCAGCGCCACGAAAAAGAATCCCGCATTGGTGCTTTGCACCTGCGTCAGCAACGAGAAGTCGTTGACGGCAATGACGCCTTGGACTCCCGGAGTCTTCAACAAAGCGTCACTGATTTTTTGTTCGGCTGCGTCGGTGCGTTGCGCGGAAGCTCCATCGGGCAGTTGCAAGGCCAGAAACATGTAGCCCTGATCCTCTGTTGGTATGAAACCGCCGGGAAGACTGCTGCCGATGAAGACGGCCAGCACGGCGACAATTGCCAAGCCCACCATGGCGATGACGGACTTGTGAATCAACACATCGGAGGCGTGCACGAAGCGATCGGTGGTGCGGCCAAAACATTTGTTGAACCAACCGAACGCCTTCCCCAACGGACCTTTCTTCGCTTCTTTGTCCTTGGGCTTGAGAAGCAGAGACGCCAGCGCGGGCGAAAGCGTCAGCGCGTTGAACGCCGAGATCAGCACCGAGATGGCAATCGTCACAGCGAACTGTTGATACAGCCTGCCGGTAATACCTGGAATGAACGCCGTCGGGATGAACACCGCAGCCAGAATCAGCGCGATGGCCACCACTGGGCCGCCCACTTCTTCCATGGCTTTTACGGTTGCCGCCTTGGGCGCCATGCCCTCTTCAATGTGATGCTCCACTGCCTCCACCACGATGATGGCGTCATCCACCACCAGGCCGATCGCCAGCACCAGGCCGAAGAGCGACAGCGTGTTGATCGAGAAGCCCAGCGCCGGAAAAATGATGAAGGTTCCGATCAGCGAAACCGGAACCGCCAGCAAAGGAATCAGAGTGGCGCGCCAGCCTTGCAGGAAAATGAACACCACCAGAACGACGAGAGCCAACGCTTCCACAAGCGTCAAAACAATTTCGTGGATACCCGCAGTAACTGCCTTGGTGGTATCCAGCGGCACGTCGTAAGAAATTCCCGGCGGGAACGTTGCAGAGAGTTCCTTGATGCGCTTGTTAACCGCGACGGCCGTTTCCACGGCGTTGGAGCCCGGCAATTGATAAATCGCCATCACGCCAGACGGCGCCTGATTGTAACGGGCCGAAATTGAGTACGCCTGGTCGCCCAGCTCGATACGCGCAATGTCGCTGAGGTGCAGCACGGAGCCATCGGAATTCGCGCGAATAATGATGTTCCCGAATTCTTCGGGCTTCACCAGGCGCCCCTGTGTACGCACCGTGTATGTAAACTGCTGGCCCTGGGGAATCGGCTCGCCGCCAATCTGCCCGGCGGGGTTCACATTGTTTTGCGTCTGAATCGCCGCGATCACTTCCGGCGCAGTCACGCCCAGTTGCGCCATTTTGTCGGGTTGCACCCATACGCGCAGCGCATACGTTCCGCCGAAAACCTGCACGCGGGAAACTCCTGGCACACGCGCGAGCTGGTCCTGAATATTAATCACCGCATAGTTGGTCAGAAAATCCTGGCTCAACTTACCGCCTGGTGAGTTGATGGCAATCAACATCAGCGGCGAAGTAAGCGACTTTTGCACCGTCAGTCCCGCCACTGTGACCTGCGCGGGAAGTTGCGACTGCGCCTGGTCCACGCGTAATTGTCCGAGCACCTGGTCGATATCCGGATTGGTCTTGATATCGAAATCGACGAACAGCTGCACCACTCCGTTGTTGGCGCTCACCGAGTCCATGTAGATCATGTTGTCGACGCCGTTCATCTGCTGCTCGATGGGCGTCGCGACTGCTTGCGTCAACGTCTTGGCATCGGCGCCGGGATACGTCGCCGTGACAAGAATTTCCGTGGGCACGATATTGGGAAACTGCGAAGTAGGGAGCGTCAGCAACGAAACGACGCCAAGAATCACCGTCACGATGGCGATGACGATCGCGACGATGGGCCGGTTAATAAAAAATTTAGACATGGATCAATTCCCCGCCGCATTGGCTGGTGGAGCGGTAGCGGCGCCAGGTTGTCCATGATGCGCGGCAATCGGCGCGCCGTCGTGCAGCTTCTGCAGGTTGTCGACAATCACCTGCGCGCCTGGCGAAAGGCCCGCATTGACGACCCAGCTCGTGTCCACTTGCGGACCGAGCGTCACCGTTTCTACATGCGCCTTACCGTCGAGCCCCGCCACGTAAACTTGCTGCAAGCCTTGAAATTCCGAAACCGCTACTTGCGGAATCAGCAGCGCGTTATGGCGCAGTTCCGTCTCGGCCTTCACTCGCCCAAACTGTCCCGGACGCAGAACATTCCCTGGATTCGGGAACGCCGCAGCGATGCGAATCGCGCCTGTTTGCGGATTGATCTGCCGGTCGACGAAAGCGATGCGCCCCTTTTGCGGAAATACTTCCCCGGTGGAGAGCGTAAGCGTCAGGGGAATCGCTGAAGCGTTCTTGAGGAGGTCTCCGCTCGCTTGCCCGGCGCGCTGCGTCAGCTCCAGATATTCCGAATCGCTGATCGAGAAATAGGCCTTGATGGGATCAACTTGCGACACCGAGGTCAGCACGGATTGCGTGTTGACCAGATTTCCGACTTGTACCGTCGCCTGTCCGGCAATTCCGGTGATCAGCGATCGAACGTGCGTGAATCCCAGATTCAACTCCGCGTTTTCGACCGCAGCCTCCGCGGCGGCCACGGATGCCTGCGCCGACTGCACCGCCGCCGCACTCTGCGCTTTCTGCTGCGTATCGTTGTCCAGCTGGCTCTGCGCGATGGCGTGCGCTTCTGCGAGGGGCGTGTCGCGTTTCACGTTGATATCTGTGAGTTCGAGTTGAGCCTTCGCCTGTTGCACCTGGCCCTTGGCCTGCGCAAGCTGGCCTTTGGCTTGATCCAACGCGGCCTGAAATGGCCGCGGATCGATTTCGAAAAGCACCTCCCCTTTCGAAACCATCGCGCCTTCTTTGTAGTTCTGCTTGATAAGGTATCCGTTGGCCTGCGGTTGGATCTGGGCGTTTACGTACCCGTCGAGCGTTCCAACCCACTCACCGGTGAGCGGCACGTCTTTCGGCTCAACCTGCACCACCGTGACCGGCAAGGGCGGCGGCGGTCCGGCCACTGACGTGTTCTTGCTGCCGCAACCCGCAAGCAATCCGGCGCCAAATAGCAGCGCGGTTGCAGCGCAACGGTATTTCCACGAAGTTCGATCTGGCCCTGCTGTCACGCCTTCCAGCTGCCTTGTCATAATCCCCCACCACACCTCTAGCTCGCTGCTTTTTTGCGGACCGATATTTGAACCTGAAATGACTAAAGTCGCTGCGTGAGCTGGCTGGAGAAGCGCCCTCGCAAAATTCCGCCGCGAGGCCCTCCATTGAAGCTCACACCCGGCGTCCTACCTGGCTCGAGACACCAGACTCCAACTTGGATTCATGACACCCGTTTTTGTGTACATGGGTCCGGCACGAAAGTTCTGTGCACGGCGACGAGAGAATGTGATTGGAGTCGCGGCAGATAATCGCGCTTTCGTCTGCCGAATTCATCGAATCATTTTTTCTTCTAGCTGCAAAGCTCGTGATCCCTATATAGACCTTTACATATGTCGCATCTTCCGAAGTCTATCTCATTTATATATGTTGGATCCTCTAGCCGGGCGCGTGTTTGTGGTATAGCGCGGCACTAGATGCGCTGGATTCGTAAGGCTATCGAAGACAAGACGTTCCAGCTCGTGAATCATGAGGCCACCCTCACGAACTCAGTACTCGTAACCGGTCATTGGGGCGCGCGCCACATTCTAATCAAACAAATTCGAGGCAAAGGGTCCGTGTTCGTAAGTCTCGAAGCGCGGTTCGCGCGAAGGTTTTTCCTGGGTCTTTCCTCTTATGGGACCGAGGGTTTTCTCCTGGGTTTCCCTTCCTTGCACTGCTGATACGCTCCCGGACGCGGACCAATGCGCTGTCGAAGAACAAGGGAACAGAGACTACAACGCGATGAGGAGCTATTTGAGTAGTGATTTGTTATTTTACTGTACAATCACCACATGATTATATCCGCTTTGCCCGCGAGGTAATCTATGCCCGACACTAGCGAACAAAAAAGACCCAGCACACTTGCACTTTCGTTGGTTTTTCTAGTCGGCGTTTTATTCTTTGCCATATTTTTTGAGTTTGAGTTTTTTAGGGAGTATGTCTCTGCCTCCAGCGTCATTGGGTGGGACTCATGAGTGGAGTCGTGTCCGTCCTCATCACTTTTTATGAAAAACTTCGGACCAATGTCAGTCGATATGTTTTGTATGCAGTGGCGGCCATGTGTGTCTTTTTTTCAGGTTTTCAGGCGTGGTAAGACGAGCATAAGGAATTAATTGCTGAACAGAAAAAGCATCAACCGCACTTGGACTTTTCTGGCAATTGGATTGCGGCCGGGCAAGAGTCTCAAAACGGTACTGACAACGATCCGGTAATTATCAGCACGGGTGGCCGCCCTTCACCGAATACTCATCGAGAATATTTCGCCATCCGGTAAGGATAAGACTTCTTTTCCGGCCCGAGTTGCCTTGTCTCTAATTCACTTGAAATTCCAGTATTTTGGCTTGCGTATCGCCGTAGTGCGGGGTGGCAAGGAATAAACGATCGATGCGCTCGATCCAAATTCAAGCCGTCAGGGAAAGATACGATGCGTAGGATTCCAAGCGCCGCGGTCTTAGCATGACGGACGGGCTGAGGAGTTAACCGTCCGGAAATTGTCGCTGGCGTGCTGGTAACATAACGATTTTCGATTGTGTCAATCTCATTTTTGCGTTTTGATAAAAGGCCGCTGGCTAGTATTCTACGGGCTCTGAGTTTCTTTTTGTTATGAACTTCCAAAAGCTGTTCACATCTTGGAGGACGGTGGCGCGGTCTTCGCAGAACGCGGCGATCGGTTTCGTCGGCCTACGCTACCAATCTAGCTTTGCGAGCATGTCCAATGAATGCGGTTCCACGCCGACGGATAAAGCATCTGGAAGTTCCTTGCCCCAAACGCCTCGCAGTCTGAGCTGTCGTTGTCGCTGATTACTTTCCTGTATTAAATCCGGCTCCTACTAAAACCAAATTCTGAATTGCAGAACCATGTTTCCATTTTTAGACGGCTCTAAGAAAAAGGAGAACTTCCATGATCCTTAGGAATAAGCGTATTCGTTTCGCATTCGACATTATTGTGGCCAGAGATGCTCATTTACCTGGTCTTGAAGAGCTCGACGCTGCACGTGCGCGCAGGCGGAGCCGCCTGCGCACTCTTTCGACCCAATGGTCGATAATCGGTCTGCTACTTGTTCTGGGTGCGGCGAATGCAACTGCTCAAGGCGGTGCGGCTCCGACGCAGCACGACGAATCGGTGCAGACCTCTCAGACCGATAACACTCTCATCGTGTGGGCAGGGGACAAAGCCCACGTCGCCCCGGACTTCATCGCGGTCATCGATTTCGATGAGCGCTCGCCCAACTACGGCAAGGTGCTTCGTACCGTGCCGCTCACCGGTCCGGGCGCAGTCGGCAACGAACCGCATCACGTGGGACTTTCGGCCGATGGCAAGACGCTCGCGCTCGGCGGACTGCTGAGTGTCTTGCGGGGCCAGGATCAGGTTTTCTTTTTCGATGTGACCCACGCGCGCAATCCGCAATTCATTCGTTCCGATAATCCACCGCACGCTTCGATCGCCGACGAATTCGACTCACTGAGCAACGGCGGGTTCTTCGGGACTTTTATGGGTTCCCCTGACGGTGAAAACCCGGGGCGGCTGGTGGAATATGACGCTAATCAACATTACGTCCAGGCATGGCCGCTAAATCCGCCCACAGATGGATTCGATCCTCATGGACTCGCCATTGACGAAGCTCACAACCTGATCCTTACCAGCGACTTCATTTGCCCGCTGCACACATTGAATGTGCCGGGTGGCGATGAGGTTATCCTACGCGGGAGCGTCCGTGTCTGGGATTTCGAACAGCGTTCCATCGTCCGCAAAATTGTGGTCGGCGACCCCTCGAGCCCGGTCGGAACAATCGACGTTGGATTAATTCCAGGCGATCGCCAACTCCGGGCGTTTACTGCCGGAATGGCGGACAACAAGCTGTACCTCTTAGACACGCAAAAGGCCACGGCAACTCCGGTCTATGACTTCTCTAGTTTCGCCGTTCCCAACGCACCAATCTGGCCGCAGCTTTTCCGAATCAACCGTGATGGGAGTCGTCTGTTCATTACTCTCAACTACGCCGGCAACGCTGGCAAAGTGGTGCAGTTCGACATCTCGCGCCCAGAGTATCCAAAGGTCTTAAGCGTTGTGGATCTCGGCCCCGGTTCGGGTCCGCACTATCTCTCACTGACCAAGGACGAAAAGCGCCTTGTGGTATCCGACTATTTCCTCGTCGAAGATCTTGCTCCCGGCGGAGTTGTAAAAGCTGAGGGTGACCACAAGGTCCATGTCATTAACGTCGGCCGGGATCACATTACCCTCGATCCGCGCTTCGACTTGGACTTCAATCGAGACATCGCCACCGGCCCTGCGCGTCCGCACGGCGTCGTGTTTCTACCCTCCAAGAGCGAGGACCAAGATTGACTGCTGCTGCAGCCAGACCTGCGCGCACTGTACACATCATGAAACAGCCAAGACACTTCGCCATCCTTCTCTTGCCAATGGTTTTGGTCGCAGCTTTGCCTCTTGCGGCGCAAACAAAACTCGACGGTCTTTGGGACGCCGTGGTTGTCGTGGGACCGGCGGAAATCCCATTCCGCTTCGAGATTTCCGGGCAGGGACCGGATCTGAAGGGATTCTTCTTCGAAGGGGAAAAGAGGATCGGGTCCACCTCCGGCAAAGATGGAGACGGAAAACTTCAATTCGATTTCGAATTCCTTAATTCGACCTTGACCGCGACGTTGAGCGGCGAGACGCTCGAGGGCTCCTATCGTTCCCACCGGAAAAACGGCCGCGAATATCCGTTTCATGCGCTCCGCCACTCTCCTTCCCGCGCTAGCAACGAATCGAAGTCCCCGCAAATTGCGGGCGACTGGGAGATGAAGCTGACGGGGGAAGACAAAAGCACTGCAAAAGACCCGAGGACGGCTCTGTCCTGGAAGTTGTACTTACATCAATCAGGCTCCGAGGTGTCGGGATCCATCCTTCGCGTCGATGGAGATACGGGAACTCTGACAGGAGGGTGGCAGGGCGATTCCCTGGTGTTGAGTCACTTCGCGGGCGAACGGCCCGTCCTGCTGGAAGCCAAACTGCAGCCCGATGGAACGCTCGACATCCTGCTAAACAAGCAAAACCAGTACCTTGCCGCGCGCGCAGGCGATGCACGCGCAAAGGGAATCCCGGCGCCTCCGGACCCATCGCAATTCACAAGCGTGAAGGAGCCGGCGGAGCCGTTCCACTTCCGCTTCCCGGATATCAGCGGGAAACTCTTTTCCGATACCGACGCCCAGTTCAAGAACAAGGTCGTCATCTTGGCGATCGGCGGAACCTGGTGCCCGAATTGTCGGGATGAGGCTCCCTTCCTCGTCGATCTATACAATCGGTATCACACCCAAGGCCTGGAAATCGTTGGCGTGAATTTTGAGGCTGCAGGCGACCTTGCGGAGGACAAACCCCGCATTCAATCTTTCGTGGAGGAATTTTCCGTACCGTACCCCATCCTGTACGCGGGCGCGATCCCCGATGTGAAGGAAAAGCTGCCGCAGATTTCAAACTTCGGCGCGTACCCCACAACCATCTATCTGGGCCGGGACGGGCGCGTCGCGAGCATTCACGCCGGTTTCGCCAGTGGCGCGACCGGAGAAGCGCATGTTGCCCTCCGGCGGGAGGTGGATGCACTGGTGCAGCGTCTACTCAGTGGAGATTGAAAGATGAATTGGCGGATCGCTGGTGAGCATCAACCGGTTCCAGTTCTCGCGCTCCGAGCCCAAAATCATCTCTTTTGCCGTTGGTTTCTTCGGCCGTCCTTCGCTTTATCGTATGAGTTTTAAATGGAAAACGGTAAAATCACACGAATGGAGGCAGCGCGTCGAGCGAAGTTTCCTTAAGATTCGTGGTAGCTTGTAGATTGTTTTGCGCCGCAGCCTCAACGGTGTTTGTAGTACGAGCGAGCTTCGTTCCGCAAAGGAGAGTCCGTCGTGCCAGAAAATACTCCGCATCACGCGCTGGGCGATCGCGCCGCATTTCAACTCGCGAATGTGACAAAAACACCACCGCAGTATGGGGCGATTACGCCCCGTTGGCTGGTGCGTTTGCTGGACTGGAAGCCGCTAGAGGCAGGCACGCTGCGCTTAAACCGCGTGGTGGAGGACAAGCTGCTGGAAGTGGTATGCGGCCAGAAAGATGAGAAGCCGCTGCCGGAAAGCTATCTGGATTACGAGGAGAAGCCGCGCGAGTATACGTTGTGCGCGATTTCGGTGGTGCTCGATGTGCACACACGGGTATCCGATTTGTACAGCAATCCGTACGACCAGGTGCGCGAACAGTTGCGCCTCTCGGTGGAGAACGTGAAGGAGCGGCAGGAAGGCGAGCTGATCAACAACGCAGATTACGGATTGTTGAAGAACGTGCCGGCGGACCAGCGCATCAAGACGCGCAAGGGAGCTCCGACTCCGGACGATTTGGATGAGCTGCTGACGAAAGTCTGGAAAGAGCCTTCCTTCTTTCTGGCGCATCCATCAGCGATTGCCGCATTTGGCAGGGAGTGCACGCGGCGGGGGGTACCTCCGCCGACGGTGACTCTCTTCGGGACACCTTTTCTGACTTGGCGCGGTTTGCCACTGATTCCCACTGACAAATTGCATGTCGATGGACCATCGAAGCCGAAAGGGCCGGGAGGGAAGACCAGCATCCTGTTGCTGCGGGTGGGAGAAAAGAAGCAGGGCGTGATCGGATTATTCCAACCAGGCTTGCCGGGTGAACAGACACCGGGGTTGTCCGTGCGATTCATGGGTATCGGCAATCGCGCGCTGGCGTCGTACTTGATTTCACTGTACTGCTCGGCGGCCATTTTGGTGGATGACGCGATTGCGGCGCTCGATGACGTCGAGGTCGGACATTATCATGAGTATAAGTGAACCGGAAAAAGGCGTGCTCCGGAGTTCCCTTGCGGGGCAGACGGTTCCGGCAGGATTGCCGGAACCGGACGTGCTCGCCCGCATGGCGAACGAGTTTTTCACGACGTTGCCGGAATTCGTTACGGTAGCGGAAAGTGTTTTGGGTGATGCGCCGGCCGTACCACTTGCAGGCGTTCCCGCGCACCCAGCTCTCGTTCCCACAACAGCCTTACCTTCGGAAACGCAATTGCGAGCATTGCCATCCACTTCAGGGTTGCCGCCGGTCCAGCCGCGGATCCCGGCCATACCTGGAACTGCCATTCCGCAGATTCCTGGTGGGGTGTCGGAGACGCGCTACGGAGGGATTTCGTCGTTGTCGTTTTTGGATGAAATCCGGCCGATCTTTGCCTATCCCCGAGGAACTCCATTGCCCGTGATACCGCAAGCTTCGACCGTGAGTATTCCAAGCGAGACGGAGTTGCAGGCACTCGCGAACAGCTTTGCAAACTCGGCGACGCCGGAGTTGACGGAGTCGTTCGCGACACAGAGAGCACCACAACTACCGGGGACAGCGCTTCCACGGGAAACGACGGCTTTTTCCGGTGGGTATTCGTTTCTGAACGAAATGCGCCAACTGGCGCCCGGAGGAACGCTAGCAGTTGCAGATCCGCTGCGCATGCACACCGCCGCTGCGCCTGGGCTGAATCTTTCTTCGCAATCGTTTGATGTGCAAGCGATTCGCCGCGACTTTCCGATCTTGCAGGAACGTGTTCACGGAAAGCCTTTGATCTGGCTGGACAACGCCGCCACGACGCAGAAGCCGCAAAGCGTGATTGACCGGTTGAGCCACTTTTATGCGTCCGAGAATTCCAATATTCATAGGGCGGCGCACGAACTGGCTGCACGCGCCACCGACGCCTATGAAGCTGCGAGGGAAAAAGTGCGGCGGTTCATTAATGCACCGACGGTGAGGGAAATTGTTTTTGTGCGCGGCGCAACGGAAGGCATCAACCTGGTAGCCCAGAGTTGGGGACGCCAGCACATTCAGAAAGACGACGAAATCATCGTCACCTGGCTGGAACACCACGCCAACATCGTGCCGTGGCAGAGGCTTTGCGCGGAAAAAGGGGCAAAGCTGCGCGTCGTCCCCGTGGACAGCAGTGGGCAAGTTCTGCTGGATGAATATCAAAAGCTGCTGGGGCAGAAGACGCGGCTGGTGGCGTTTGCACAGGTCTCGAATGCGTTGGGCACCGTGACGCCGGCCCATGAAATGATTGAGATGGCCCACCGTTACGGCGCCAAGGCTCTGCTGGACGGTGCGCAGGCGGTCTCGCACATGCAGACAGACGTACAGGCGTTCGACTGCGATTTTTACGTGTTTTCCGGGCACAAGATGTTTGCGCCGACAGGCATCGGCGTGGTGTACGGGAAGACGGATGCACTGGAAAATTCTCCGCCATGGCAAAGCGGAGGCAACATGATTCAGGATGTCACCTTCGAAAAGACGACGTACCAGCCACCGCCCGGACGATTTGAGGCGGGCACAGGAAACATTGCTGATGCGGTGGGATTGGGCGCGGCGATCGATTACCTGGAAGGCGTGGGCATGGTCAATATCTCACGCTACGAGCACGACCTGTTGGTCTATGCCACGGAATCACTCCAGAGAATTCCCGGGTTACGGCTCATCGGAACGGCAAAAGAGAAAGCCGGCGTGCTCTCGTTCGTGCTCGACGGATACCGGACCGAAGATGTCGGCGCGGCACTCAACCGGCAAGGCATCGCGGTGCGTGCCGGGCACCACTGCGCGCAGCCGATTCTACGGCGCTTTGGGGTGGAGAGCACCGTGCGGCCTTCGCTTGCGCTGTATAACACCTGCGAAGAAATCGACGCACTGGCTGCCGCGCTCTGGAACCTGAAGCTGGGCCACAATTCGCTCTGAGACATCCATAACTTGCGCAAATGAAAAGGCCGGAACCCAGGATTCCGGCCTTGTACACGAAATGGTTGCGGGGCTCAGATTTGAACTGACGACCTTCGGTTTATGCGATCTGACTCAGCTTTCGCCGAGCGTCGGACTGTACCTTCATCCCGTCGAACGGGATGCTCGCCATCCAGTCTCTACGCCTTCCTCGTTCTTCCGAGGCTAGGTTCGGTATCGCCCCAGCCATACTGAAGGCCTTGGGATCCGCCGACTTTGACGAGTGATCTTTCCGCACATTATTGTGCGATTGTGCGGACGCTTCTCTGCCGTCTGAGAGGAGACCGGTCGGAACCGCGTGCTCCGGTGAACTGCTGAAGTTGGTTCGCTTGGTCGCAATCGTCGGCGGAGAACTCTAAGGTCGTCTGACTTTTCATCAACTCATGGCAGTAGTTTCTCTCGATACGATCTCATACTTGAAATCATCTGGGTCGAGGCAATCGAGTCGGCCCTCTGCGGTCTCTGCCTGGGGATACATAAGGAAACCGATAGGGGTGCCACTCGATCCAGGTAGAACCACATCATGGGCGAAGTTATAGGCCATCCAGTTCATTTCCCAGGACCCGAACAGCCGCTCGCGCGATTTTGTGACCATGTCGTCGTCTAACGCGCGATTGCCTGGCGGTTCTTCGAGTACGACCTTCCGCACGTCGGCCGGATCGACGGGTACCCAACCATACTCACTGAGATAGACCTCAGCGCGACAGTGCTGCGCTTTGGTCACCTTATCGGACGAAGCACCCAGACTCTTGTATCCCAGCTCCGACTTGGCAACACGAATTCCGTAAACATCGCGGGCGGGAAGACCTGTCGCGCGCGCGAGACCCACGTAGAGCGCGTTGAGATCGGCGCACTTGCCTCCCAAATCCCTGCTCTCCAGCATGAACCGGATGTCTCCCACGCCGCATCCCCGAGTCTTGGGATTTCGAAAGGTGTTCTCCACGATCCACTCGTAGATGACACGTGCCTTCTCAACATCCGTCTTCGCACCTTTTGTGATCTCGATGGACGTCTCCTTCACAATGCCGTCCGTGGGCAAGAATCTGGTCGGCCGCAGAAAACGCTCCAAGCCCGCGCTTGTCTCGCTCGACCCCCTGCCGGGTTTGGACAGATCGACCGTGAAGTTTCTGGTCGCAATCTGGCTCGTGACCGTGAGGATCGGCTTAACGCCTGCCGGGAATTCTGAGGCGATGATACCCAGGGCGTCCGGCTTGCTTTCGACCATCTTCGCCGTACCGCCCTCGGCATTGAAGGTATTCGAGAATGTCTCTTGGAACGGCGTCGGACTTGTGAGTGCCGTCGGCATCCAGATCCTTGTCGTCCCGGAGGGTTTCAGAACTTCGATCCGAGTCGTCACTTCGAACTTACGCCAAGCAGCAGGCTCTGTGACCTTTGCGAACAGTCGGCCACCCTTCGGGAGGGCGAGACCGGCTGAAACAACACCGATCGAGCGGAGAAAATTGCGGCGATTCATGACCATAACCTCTCAAACAGACATGCGATTCCGGCCTAGTTGCCGATCTCCACAGTAACCCCGAATTGCGGCGTATTCAATGCAGCACGCTTTTCCCAGCGCGTCTAATTTCGGCCTATTTTCGAAGATACCCGCTTTACTTCTGTCTCACTCTAAGCGGCAAACTCCGTCCCGGGTGAGGCGGGATACCTTGGAAGAAATAGGTTCATTGCTGCCGCGAGGGATAGTGCGATTGCGAGGACGATCAGCAACGAGGAATAGGATCCAGTCCGATCAAATGCACGACCCAATATAACGGGGCCGGTAGCCCCAGCAGCGGCATGAAAAGTCCAGGTGAAACCATACAGAGTGGAAAAAGCGCGCAGCCCAAAATAACGAGTCAACAAGTAAGGAGTGATCGCAGCTTCTCCACCAGCCCCGATACCAAGAAGCGCAGCGGCCAACGCACCTGCCGCGAAACTATTTGCCCGAGCCAGGGCTACAACGCCCGCCGCAGTAACCAGGTTCACTATCAGGGCGACGCGAGCCCCGAAAAATCGGTCGAGTAACCAGCCCGTGCCGATTCGGCCAAGCACGCTCAAGCCGCCAAGGATGGACGCACACAACGCCGCATCGCCAGGGGTGATTCCCCGATCGGTCAGCAATGCCGACAAGTGCGTGATCGCGCCGTTCATGCTGATGGAGCTTACGAAAAGAACGAGAACGATGATCCAAAAGGCAAGCGAGCGCGTGCCCTGCTGCCAGGTCAGTCCAGAATGAACAATGGGCGGGGACTGTTTTTGTCTGGGACCACGATCAACGATATAATGCCAACTCAGTGGCAGCCCCAGCAGCAAGGCAAGCGCCCCGAGCGAAAGGTACGCCACCCTCCAACTAAATTGAGTGACAATAGATTGCGCAACGACCGGCAGGACCATCGCGCCCAAACCGGCCCCCACCATTACGAAAGCCAGAGCCATACCCAATCGCCGCTGAAACCACGTCGAAATCGACCGCGCATAAGCTAAGTGCGCCGCACCGTTGCCCACCACGCCTATCACAAAACAGGTCAGATAGAACTGCCATAGCCCGGAGCCCAGCAGTCCCAGTGAGGCAATGCCGCATCCGAATACCATCATGCAGGGAAGAATAATGCGACGAGGGCCGAACCGATCGATCAGGCGACCGATCAACGGGGAGGACAGTCCCACCGTCATCGCAGCGATCGCGAAGCCGAGCGAAACCGATTCGCGATTCCAGCCGAATGCTGCGCCCAACGGTTTCACAAAGACTGTGAACGTATAAACGAACAGCGAGCCGAACCCGGCCATCACCCCGAGACATGCCGCAAACACGACGCGCCAGCCGTAATAGCTGAGATTCGATTCTTTCTCGTCTGAGGCCAGTTCGTCACTTTCTTGCGATTGCTCGTCCACAATCACGAGCCAGCGACTTTCGTGACGGAGGATCCCTGCTTAGCGGCAATCGCGTCGAGCGGTTTCTTGTAGTCCCTGCCGACGTATCCCAGCCGGGCCGTGTGCTGACCAATTTCGCGGTAAACATCTGGATCGTGTGGCTGCCAAGCAGCCAGACCATCCACATATCGATTAAACATGCAGAATGCTGCTGCAATCAGAACCGTATCGTGGATTTCTTTGTCGGTCGCGCCTTCTTGTCGCGCTCGCTCAACATCAACCGTGGTCACTTGCTTCCCGCCCTTTTGTATCTTTCCGGCGATGTTCAGGAGTGCTTTCATTTTTGGCGATAGCGCAGTTGACTCGAAATCGCGTTTCATTTGAGCTATGAATTCGTAATCTTTTTCACCGCCCCCAAGGTGCTGCGCCGCCGTCGAACCATGGCAGTGCTGGCAGTAGTAGCAGTCGTTCTCCGAAGAAACATAAGTAGCGATCATTTCGCGCTCAGCGGGAGTCAAGGAGTGTGGTCCCGTGAGCAGCACTTGCACGAGCTCGCAAAGAGGTTTTGTGGTTTCCGGACTGAACACCATCGGGCCCCGAATACCAGGCAATCCTTCCGTCAAAGCGATATGCGCCATGGCATTCTCCCTCAAGACTGCGCGGCTTTTGGCGTTTCCCGGAAGCGATCTCGAGTGTAACCCTGGTGCGCAAGCTGCTCACCCATCTCCCGATAAGCTTCGCGTTCACGCGGCTGCCAGGTCGCCAGTCCGTCCACGTACCGGTTGTACATGCTGAACGTGGCTGCGATGAGGACGGTGTCGTGTATCTCCTTATCGGTCGCACCACGTTCCCGTGCCACAGCCACATCTGCGGCACTCACTTGCTTTCCGCCTTGCTGCACGTTGCCTGCGATTGCAAGCAGTGCTTTCAGCTTGTCTGAGACGGCAGCACCTTCAGGATTCACTTTGATCTGTTCCACCAAATCATAGTTTCCGTTCAGATGGGCCGCCGCTGCCGCGCTATGCGAGAGTTGGCAGAAGTCGCACTCGTTGCGAAAGGAGACGTACGCGGCAATCATTTCGCGCTCCGCGGAAGTCAGTGTATGGGGTGCCCGGAGCAAAACCTCCGCCAATTCAAGCAGGGGTTTGGCCGTCTCAGGGCTGAAAGCTAGTGGACCAACAATTCCGGGCATTCTTTCGGGAAGTTGGATGTGCGCCATAGCGTCTCCTTGTGCTTATTTCAGAAAGATTCCCAGGAATCTTAACGATCGTAGAACTCCGCACAATACTGCGAAGATACTACGGACTGGATTCCGCTCGAGAGTGCGGCGCCGCCATGAGGGGCGTTCTGTGCCGCGGCATCCCGAAGCGCGTCACCGCGATAGTCCTGCATCTACGAGAGGAGATGCTTTGCCATAAGGCCCCGGGGGATTCGATCAGGAGAGTTTCTACGATCTCTATCAATCCTCAGGCACCGAGCATTTCGCCAGCCGGATTATTTGCTTCCGTAATGCCGTCGGTGTAAATAATCACAATATCGTCCCGTTCTACTTTCACCGCAGACTGCACATAATCCGTTCCTGGAATCATCTCCAGCGGCAGTCCTTCGATTGCGGCGGAGGGCGGCGGAGCCGGGTCCAGCCAATCCCAAGTGTGAGTTCTTGCGTGGCACCACAGAGCAGGCGGATGGCCCGCGTTCGTGAACACGAGCGGGAGGGGCGCCCATGTCATGTGCTACCAGCGTAAGTGGGCGGCCAGCCCAGAAGCCGATCTCTCGCACAAACGCGCGGAAGTCTTCTGCAACCGCGCGGACGTCATAGCCGTCTGTGCCGGCTGGCTTGTCGGAGTCTCCATAGCCACGGATGTCGGGCACGAAGACCGCGGGCCCCGCGTTGCTTTAGCGGACGACTTGGAGTCCAAAACCCGCGGCAGAACCCAAATGCAAAATGCGCCACCGGGCAAACCCTACGGCGCATCTGATGGTTCGACAAAGATCGACTCGGCGCATACAACCACTTCGCGAACGGTTATGTGTTGAGAGCTGTGGATTGCGACCTAAAAGGCCGCACTAAACAATTCCGATAGTTGCCGGCCGCCGCAACCAAAATTTCTTCTCTTTCGATCACTTCGGCAAACCCCGCAACCATCTGAATTTGTATGCCGCAGTCGAGAGTCCGACGAAGACGCAGTTCCGCTCCTCGCGCCAGCTATTGCTTGAGATCGTAGCCCAGCAAGGCTTCACGCTTGCCCATGTTGTCGCAGTCATCCTTGTTAGAGGCGAAGTGGGATTTTTCAGTGTCGGCGTAGCAGCGGTATAACGGCTGCGTGTTGGGCTGCGCGCCGGAGAAGACGAATCCGGCGCTGCGCTGACGCTTGTAGCCTTGGGTTTCGCAGACGCCCTTTTGAATGAGGATGTGGTCCGAATGGCCTGGCCACGTGCTGACGCATTCCTCCAGTTCGACGGAATGTTCATGGGAATCTGGCGCAGTCATCACGTATCCGAGTTGAGCCACCAGTTTGTACGCGGCATAGTTTCCAGGCACGGGCGCTGTGGTGGTCCAGTGATCGTGCTCGGCGGCGTTGTACCAATGGGTGAGCATCTCGCCCACTTGCGGTTCGCCGGGCGCGCGCGACCAGGAAATATCCACGGGACGAAAGATGAGATAGCGTTTGCCGAAATCCTCGCCGGGGTTCAAATACATATACGCGAGCAGCCAATGGTCGCTGAGCTGGTTGAGTCCCGTGTGGGCATCGATCACGGCGGGATATGACAGCAGTTCGAGGCCGTTCTTGCGAGACCAGTCGCCCGGCTCGGACAGCATGAGAGGCTGGGATAACACGGGCGTGAAATGCAGAAGGTCCGACGACGCAATCAGACCCATGCCGCCTTTGACCCAGTTGAGGCCGATGGTCTCGCGCGCGGTGTTCCAGTAGGCCGCGCCCAAGCCGTCAACTTTAGTCGACTTGCCGTCAACGCCCGGCTCGCTCCATTCGCCGTTGAAATATTTCTTCCACTTGCCTGGCCCGGGATCGTTCGCAAGGGCGCGCGCGATGAACCCATAGCCTGCTTCCCAGGAATGACCGCCGTTGTGCAGGCAATAGGCGTAGTCGTAGCCGTCCTGGCCGCGCACCACCGAGGGACAGCTGTCGCCGGTCTCCTTGCCTGCGGCCGGTGGATCAGTGCCTCGGATGATCGGCCCCAGGATCTTCCAGGTGAGTCCGTAATCGGCGGAGGTAGCGATGGTCATGGACGCGTGGGTTTGGCCACCCTTCGCGTAGTCGCACGCGGTTTCATTGTGCACCCAGCCCCAGAGCGTCTTGCCTTCCAGCTCGATGTGCTGGATCCATTGCCCGCAGGAATCGGGACTGCCGGCCGGTCCTGGTTTCAGGACTGTCGCGGCCTTGCCGCCCATGTCGTATGGATGTTTTCCGTCGATGGCGAAGGTGGTTCCGGCGGCGGTGAAGCCGCGGAATTCGCCGTTGGGAAGAGTGATTTCGGTGAACCAGTTGTCGGCGATGTTCGGGCCTGGGCCGCGGGCGACTAGTGGAACGCCTACGCGGATGCGCATCGATGCGGTCGGGGCGGCTTTTTCGGTTCCGGCAGGAGCGATTGCTTCGCGGCCACTTTCCGTAAGTGAGCCGCAACGGTAGACGCTGTCGGGGTCGGTCTGCTTGGACCATGGATCGGAGTCCCACGAGAAATAATCGATGCCCGCGAGGCGATGCTCGGCGGCGGCCGCCGCAAAATCGCTGCGCAGTTCCTCGACGAGGAGCGTGCGAGCGGTTTCGTTCGGCGGGCAGGATACGTCCTTGTTCGGAAATCCCCATTCGGTGATCCAGCAGGGCTTGCCTCCGGTGGTTCCTGTTGCGCGGCACTCGGCGAGATCGACGCTGTTGAGGCGGGCCGTGCGCTCGGCCGCGGCGGTTGGGTTGCCGGGCTGCGCTGTTGAGGGATAGCTGTGGATCCCGTAGGCATCGACGAGCGAATCGAGGCCATGCGCGCGGAGAAATTCCATGGTTGCCGCAAGGCTGACCATGTCTTCCTTTTTATTGTTGTAGAGCTTCGCGCCGTCCTCGGCGCTTACCATGCCGGCGGAGATTATCGGCGTGCTGCGGTTCAAGCGCGAGTTGTCACGGACATCTTTGAGGACTGCTAAAATTTTGACGTACTCGAGAAAACCCTTCGCGATCTGCTTGCCTTCGGGATCGTGGGCGAGATCTTGGCTGCTGAGGATCTTTCCCTCACCGGGAAGCGGGAATTCGGGATTAAAAGCGGCCCAATTTATTTCGTTGCCGAGTTCGACGCCCGCCAGTGCAATGCCGTTCGCGTCCAGGCTGTCGAAGAGAGTCTGAAACGCTGTTTTAGAGAGTGCGGGGTCGGCAAAAGACGGCGGATGCCCGCCCCACATCGCAGGGAACACATCTGGCTGGTAGGGCCGTGAGGGCGCGTTGGGCGGGTATTCCGGGCCAACGATCAACTGGATGCGGATTCCCTGCGCGGCGGCGCGCTTGGCGAAATCGACGCCTTTGGAGTCGTTCGAGATGCCGCAACGGATGACGCGCACCTGCGCCGCTTTGAGCTGGCTGAGGAGAGTATTTTGATCGGCCACGCTGGCGCGCATGGGGTTGACTACGTTCACGCCTACGACCATATCTTGAGCCGGGGCGCCCGCGGACGCGAGGAAGAAAACCGCTGCAAAAGAAACAGCAATAGATCCGCGCCGCTTTACGATGTGCATCCTGTTCTCCCGTACGATTGCGAACGCGCGGCGATTTGAGCCGGCGCCCCCTTCCAGCCGCGGCTTCCCGCTTAGTCACTAACACCATTGTCGGATTTTTGTTTTTTCGGATGCAAGAAAGTTTAGAGCAGCGACGCCCGCATTGAATGAACTGCTCTCGTTCGGCCCGTGCTTTCCTCCTTATAGCATTGGCCCGCTTGCCCGCCCAGTTGAATGTCTCCGGATGGACGCATGAATTTCGCTATAAACATGGAACACATGGGGCGACAAATGACGAGGTATCAATTTGACTGATAGAACCTTCGGGAAAGAGCCGTGAACCTGATTCAATCACAATTTGCCGGAGCCGAGACAAATCGAAGGGAATCGGCAAGTTCTGATCAAATGGGCCACGAACGTTGGCAGGTTCAGACCAAATAGCGGCATTCCTTCCGAGTACCCCGTAATCCGTCCAGAATCGATGCCAAGCGCGGAGATCACTTCCTACAAGCCGACTTATCGGGCTTATTCATGACGGATTGCGGGACCACAACCAAAGAAACTCTCATCAATCGGAGCACGTAGTTGCTCGCATCAGCTTGCCCTCGGGCCGATGGCCAGTGTTGAAGGTTGCCAGATTTTTTTCTTGCTGACCTACGTCGGGCACACAGAAATCTTGCCGGACGGCGTCGGGCAGCAGCTTCGAGTTATATGGCTGTTGCGTCCGCTGGATATTTAACACGCGCGGATCGACCTGTGGTTTAGGCGTATTTCCGGCAGATTTGTCGCCGGTATACTGCGTTCCGAAAACCTGCGGCTGATTGATCGATTGGAGATACCGATCCAGCGTCGCCGCAGCAATCCACTTGTCGGCCGAACCGCCGCGCATCAGCGCTTGGGTTGCAAGGATGTGCGCGAACAGAAAGTCATCCGGTGTTTGTCCGTGCTGAAAGATCAGCGCAGCGTCGGAGTAATCTTCACCCGAGGTAATCTTTCCCTCTTCGAGAAGCTTGCGAATCTCCGCACGGCGCGCATCGCCATGCCGGTAATAGTCCTCCGGGGAAATATTTCCCGGATTTTCGGACTGATCTTCAATCTCGAGTTGGTGAACCCGCGAAACAGGAGCCTTGGTCTGCGCGCTTCGGGACGAAAGTTCAATCGCTCCCAAACTCAAGACAGCAACAGGTAAAGCGAGCATCAGGATTCTCATAAGGGACCTCCGTCGCGGTATTTCGCCTGGCCAGAATATACTCAGGCACCGAGAATAGCATTTGGTTCCCGATGCGTCCGACGTCCTGATAAACGCGCCAGGAATGACCAACCAAACGCTGGAGAGATGCCGACTTATCGGGATTTAGCGAAAGAATTGAGGCAAGCACCTCATTTCAATGTGCGGGCTTCGTGCCGGTACAGTTGGCGGACAAGAATTGAGTAACCTCGTGCAGGACCCTCTTGCTCTCCTTCGTCTCAAATAACGCCTGGGCGTGCGCGGACCCATCCAGAATGAAGAGTTTTTTAGGTTGGGGAGACCTCTCGTACTGTTCCCGAATCCATGGAAGCCGCGGCCCATCTCCGCTAGTGTCATCACGGGCGATGATGTAAAGACTCGCAGAGGTTAGCTTCTCGGCCGAACCATTCGGGGCCCCGCCAAGCATCACGACGCAGCTTATTTCGCCCGTCTTCGACGCGATAGATGCATCTCCCGCAGCCCCTGCCCCCATGCTTCCACCTATGATCGAAATATCAGTTGCGCCATGTTCCCGTAGATATCGAACCGCCGCCAGAATGTCCAAATGCAGGGGAGCATCCATGGGGTTTGAATCGCCGGGGCCACGCGACTTGCCGTATCCACGAAAGTCGATCGCTAGCACGTGAAATCCTTCGGCCGTTAGTTCTCGTGCTTGTAGCGTCCAGCTCTCCTTGTTGTGAATCGCCCCACCATGCGCAAGCACCAACCCTTTTGCTCCTGCGCCGTATACGTTCGCGAAAATGACGCCCCCGTCGTCAGTCGGAAAGGAGACGGTATTCTGCGCGCGAACGTTTGCGGCTAAAACTATCGCGATCATTGTAAAAGTGAGAATGCGCATACCGACCATAGGAAGTTTACAACGTGGAGGGCTTTTGCGCCTTTGGAAACGCTACCAGGTCCCTAAGTAACCTGGTGATTGGAATCGGGCGTGGCCGGATCCGCGCTGAGGGGCGGAGTGTCGACCCTCACCTGCAGGAAGAGATCGCCGGGCACCTTGCGTTCCTGATCGAGGAGAATCTGCGCGCCGGTATGTCACCCGCCGAGGCGCGGCGGCAGGCTGCACTCAAACTTGACTCGGCCGTAGCGATACGGGAAGACCATCACGCGGAGCAAAGCCAATCACTACAAACCACTCCGAATGACTTCTTGGCACTGTTCGAGATTTGTCTTCGCACGCTGCGGCCATCCCACACCGGGTTCCAGGAGATGTCTCCCAAAACGCTCATCTCGTCAGTGCTTGATTTCCTGACGAGATGCCGACTTCCCGTTACCGACCCTGCGGCTCGTTTCAATGAGGTTTTGCACTTCCCGGACGTTGCCCGCCCAACGGATGCCACGCCGGCGCGCACCCACTCAGGGGAAGTCCGTCACCTTCGGCGTCACGCGAGGATGTATCGCGGTCGCGTCGCCCGTGTCGTCGATCACATGGTTGATCGCGCCGTGATCGCCGAGCGCCACGGTGATCATGTCGTGGAACCGTACCTCCGGGCTCTTCGGCGTCTCGATTGCCCGGGTCAGCCCGACATCCGGATGCATGAAGACGCTGTACACGCCCAGCCCCCACGCCTCATGCGTCGTCACTCCATCCGCCACTTTGTACGAGGCCCAGCCGTTCACCCCCGGCGTACTCGTATAGCTCGCCTGGTTCGGAGGATCGTAAGGAATCTCGGACTGATAAAAATACGTTCGCCCGCCATTGCCCTTCCACAGAACCTGGAATTGCTGGTGATGCTCCACAAACAGGCCATAGATCGTGACCTGGTTTCCATTCACCACCAGCCCGTTCTCGCTGGTATTCAGCTCCCAGCCCACACCGGCGCCGTGGTCCGCTCTCCAGATCCACGTATGGTCCACCAGCGTGTCGTTGCTGTTGATCCTCAAATTCACCTTAGCCCGGCCCACGCCCGCGCCACCCACGCGAAAGAAAACATCGTGCAGCGTGATCGGGTCGTTCGCATGGCGCGCCCGGCTTCCCTCTGGCCCCACCTCCAGCAGCACCGGAGACTCGCTCGGCCCCGCATCGAAGAGCAGCCCCGCAATCTCGATCCCGTCGTCATCGGTCGTCGTCATCGCCGCCGTGCCCTTCGTCGGACGTAGCGTCGCAAACCCCAGCCCCAGCACCACCGCATGCGGCCGTGTCACGCGAATCGGAGCGGCCAGTTCATATATCCCCGGCGTTAGAATCAGGTTCTTGCCTTGGGCAAGCTGCGCGTTGATGGTCTCCGCCGTATCTACATCCGGGCGCGCAATATAAAACCGCGTAATCGGAATTGTCTGCCCCGCCGTTTCCCCGCCGCGCCACGTAATCCCGACGCTATCGCTGTAAAGCTCAGGAACCCGCACGCTGAACTCGCCCGCAGCATTCGTCTGCAGAAACGGTTTCTCGCGCACCACTGGCGTATGCGCCACCTTCGTGTACGGCGGCGAGGGCCATGCACCTTCCGGCGGATGCACCACACCGACAAACACCATGTTCCAGTTCGCACCCGTCCAACTTCTCCAGTCGCAGTTGCGTGAGATCCACTGCTGCTGGCTGCCGGAGTCGACATTCCCGTCCACCAGCGAATCCGACATCCAGCCGCCGCTTGCCCAACCGCGGTTCTGGTGCAGCACCAGGTCGCCACGTACATGCATGCGCCGCAACGACACCGCCTGCGAAACCGCCCACTGCATCGTGCCCCCGGCTGGCTTTATCGAGAACCCTTCCGCAGCTCTCCAGAAGGTCGTCGTCGCATTGTTGTGCTCAAGATTCGCATCCGCATGCACGTTGCCCGCAATCCGTGTTGCATCGGGCGACGCCCCAAGCCCTATCACTTCCGTGTAAAAGCCTATCGGCACGTCCACCGAATAGTCTCCCGGCAGGAATAGCAGCGCGTTCCGCTGTTGTCCAAACTCGTTGTGCTCCTGCGTCGCATACACCGCGTCGATCTGCTTCTGGATCGCCTGCGATGACATCGACGGATCGAAGACCATTACATTAGGTCCGAACTCCGGCTTCGCGCCCTTCGCAGCAAGTGTTGGCAGAGCCGTCGTCAGCCACAGCCGCGCCTCCCCCTCCTGCTGCGCGTTGGAACAGAACAGCAGGCTAGAAGACAAGAACAGGACCAATCTCAGCTTCATCAGGACTCCGGCTTACGATGGGTACGATCTTTTTCGGAAAGAAAACGATTGCGATAATGAGAAACAACAGCCGTACCACAATTCGCAAACGATAAACGATAAGAGCAGGGCAGGATCGCGCCTGTCAACCCCAGCGACCCCGACAGCCGCAAAAGAAATCGATTGGAGCGGTTGGCCGGATTGGAGAACGTAGGCAGCCGACATTACCTTCTGCCAATTAATCGACAACGCAACAAAGTCGTGGATAGAAGAGTTGGCTCAGCAGGAATCTGTGCTCCCTAAGTCATGCGTTTCTGCACGTTGTTTGTTGTCGGTCTCCGGTTGCTACCGAGAAACGCGGATCTCGTCGGTGTTTGGTTTCCTGACGAGATGCCGACTTCTCGGTGCCGATCCACATATCCCGATCTGGATTACTTCCGGTTTGCCGACCACTACCAATTGAGACTTGTTATACTGCACGATCATCCGGAGGCTGGAATGCAATGAACGAGCCACAACCCGATCACATTCTGCAAGTGGGCCCAGGATTCTGGGCTTCCAAAACGCTCTTGAGCGCTGTCGAGATGGAGCTATTCACAGAACTTGCCAAACAGCCGGAGGAACTCGAAACGTTGCAGGGCCGGCTCGGCCTTCATTCGAGATCGGCCAGCGATTTTTTGGATGCGCTCGTGTCGCTGAAATTTCTCGAACGTCGCAATGGCCGATACTACAACACGCCCAGCACGGATTTCTTCCTCGACAAGCGCAAGCCATCCTATATCGGTGGCATTCTCGAAATGGCCAACCATCGGCTGTATCCGTTTTGGACCCGCCTCACCACGGCGCTCCAAACGGGACTCCCGCAAAACGAAACGAGAAACGGCAGCCCTAACCCTTTCGCGGCCATTTACGCCGAACCGGCGCGGCTCAAGGAGTTCCTGAAAGCCATGACTGGCGTGAGCCACGGCGCCAACCTGGCAATCGCACACAAATCCCCGTGGGGCAAATACCGCACTGCCGTGGATGTCGGAACTGCCCAGGGCGACCTGATTACGCAGGTGGCGTTGGCCAATCCCCATATCGAGGGAACTGGTTTTGATCTACCGGAGGTAGTACCAATCTTCGAAGAGTACGTGGAGGCGAACCGGATTTCAGGGCGCGTAAAATTTTCGCCTGGCAGTTTCATGGAACAGGCGCTACCCAGAGCCGATGTAGTCATGATGGGCCACATCCTGCACGACTGGAACCTGGAGATAAAGCGAATGCTGGTGCGCAAGGCCCATGAAGCACTGCCGAGCGGCGGCGCATACATCGTCTACGAAAGCATCATCGACGATGATCGCTCTGACAACGCTTTTGGACTGCTGATGAGCCTGAATATGCTGATCGAAACCTCCGACGGTTTCAACTACACCGGCGCTGACTGCTCCGGATGGATGAAGGAAGCAGGATTCCGCGAAACCCGAGTAGAGCATTTGATCGGCCCCGATTCGATGGTCATCGGTATCAAGTAGCAATCCTTCCGGCGTGTGTTGCCTGTCCTGCACGGATGACGGGGAACCGGAAATAATCCCAGCGGACCCGATGCGCGCCATTACTTCCGGACAAACCGGACAGAATCGCCGTATCCGCGCCTTACTCACGGACGTCAACGACGACGCTAGGAGAAGCAAGGAGCACATTCGCGGGAACGGGTTCAATTAGGATGCCGGCAAGGGCGATTGTGCCGGTTGCGATTGCGCCTTTTTCCTCAGGACCGCCGCGGAAATCAGCGTGATGGCGAGCCCGATCGGGAAGGGCTCGATGAAAGTCATCAGTGAGTTGAAGAGCGGATTTTCGTACTGCCCGTTGAATTTCTTCAGTTGCTGAACTTGCACCTGGACGGTTGCAGGACTCGCACCCGAGGCCTTGAGCTTCTCGATCGTTTGGGCGCCATATTTGTCCATGAAATCGGCGGGCAGGAAGTTGAAGTAGAGAATTTCCCAAGTCACAACATAAAAAATGCACGAGATCAGGGTAATGGAGTTGAGAATCAAGATTCGGAGTGTACCTTTCCAGGCTCCTTCTTCCAGCGATTGCCCTTGATTCTACCTGTGGCCTTGTGTTGCGATGGACCTCATGCTACTAGCGCACCAACCGAGGGCACCGCTCGCGTCGTATGTAGAGAAGCTTTGGTATTGCGACGGATATCAGGGGGTCCATCGCAAAGAACGTGTCCTGCCGAACGGAAAATTCCAACTGGTAATCAGCCTTGCAGAAGGGCCGCTGCGGGCACCGGGAAGCCCGACGGAGGAGTGGGGGCAACTCGCGCCATCGCTCGTACTGGGAATACGGTCGCATTACAGCGTAATTCATACGGCCGTGCTCCAATCGGCGATGGGCGTGGTCTTTTGGCCAGGCGGTGCGCGAGTTTTCTTCGACTCACCGGCTGACGCGTTTTACAACGAAAGTGTTCCGCTCGACCTGCTTTGGGGGTCCGGGGCCAGCGAATTGCGCGACCGTCTGCGAGCAGCAAGCACCGTAGTCAAGAAGTTTCGCCTATTGGAAATCGCTCTTCTGGAACGGGTGAACAAGGGACTCGAATTGCACACCGCCGTTCGCTATGCCCTAAGAGAGTTTACGCGAGCACCGCACATCCGTAGTGTTCTTGACGTCACGAAAGAAGCGGGCCTGAGCCGCCGTCGCTTTGCCCAGTTGTTCCGCGAACAGATCGGTCTCACGCCGAAGCTCTTTTGCCGGCTCCATCGGTTTCAAGGCGTATTGCGGCAAATTGCCTTAGGTGCGCCTGTGGACTGGGCGGACGTAGCCCTGGCCGGGGGCTATTGCGATCAGGCGCATTTGGTTCACGAATTCCGCGATTTCTCAGGCATCTCACCCAGTGCCTACTTGGCAAGCAAGCGAACGGTTGCGCATCGCCTGCCTAGCGATTGAACTAACTCCGCACGAAGTTCACATTCTTACAAGACACCGCCGCGCCCGCTCTGAGAGGCTGTGCGTGCCTGAGAAGACGTAGCTGCCACGATCATCGCAATCGGCCTGACCTATCGGTTGGTGCCCGAAGCGAGTGAATGGCTCTGTCGCGTCTTCGCATTTCACAGAACGCAAGGAGAATTAACCTATGAAAACAAATCTCACACTGCCACTGGCTGTGTTCGTTGGCGTCTTGATTGGCGTTGCCGGTGGGACGATTCATGCGCAGCAAGCCAAGGCGTCACCCGGCTACGTCATCGCTGAAGTCGAGGTAACCGACCCCGCGACGATGCAGAAATATGGAGAGAAAGTGCCGGAAACCCTGGCGCCCTTCAATCACCACTATGTGGTTCGTAGCAGCAAGACACAGTCACTTGAGGGTGAACCGCCAAACGGCGTCGTTGTGATCGCCTTCGACAGCGTAGAGAAAGCGCGCGAGTGGTACGATTCGCCCGCCTATGCGGCAATCAGGCCAATCCGACAACGCGCGGCGAAGAGCCGGATATTTATTGTCGAAGGCCTCGCACCCCAATAGAAAAAAGCTGCCTGCTAGAGGATCACGTTAGCGCTCTATCGGAGGCGCGCTTTCAGAAAAAGTCCATGCGATCACGGTGCGACGGCGCGCGCTCGGTAAAGCCGTGAGAAGGAAGCCGCCCGTGCAGCTCTTGTCAACGTACTTGGGCATGCCTTTATCCTTTCCTTCTTTTTTGCTTGATGAGTTGTGAACAGATGGGGGAGACGCATGCCTTGTGTTGTTCGCGGGGAAGCCTTCCCTGTCTCGCTTCCTTGTACTCGTGCGGTGCGCTCACGATGCATCGGTAATGTTGTTCCGAGCCCGAGACAAAGAAACGCACAGCCTAGGCAAGCGTCTCCCGGATCTATTGGCCTGCGCAGGATACGTGGTCGTTCCAATCCACGAACGGACCCTGGGGGTTGTCGCGCCACGCCCAAACGTGCAGTTCGAAGAACGGAGGTAGGCCGTAACGGTTCGGGCCGTCGACGTACAGCATCAGGTGACCCTCCACCTGCGGAGCGGCGTTGGGGGGAAGGGCGCTCGCGAGTATAATGAACTCGACGCCAACTAACTTGTATTGACCGTTGGACGACGGCTCATAGATCAGAGCCTGCGGGTGCGTGGCGTCAATGGGCCCGTTCAGCAGACTGCCATTGACGTAGTGGATGCCCATGGCTCCATGGTCGGAGCCGCTTACGCAGCCAAGGGCAGGACTGTATCCAGCGCCAGTGGCTGCCTTGACGTCATCCACATACTGCGCCGTGGCACCGCGAACAGTCTCGACGAGCTTGTCCTGGTCCCCCTGTCCCTGCGGCTGTGTCTTTTGCTGCGCCAGAGCGAACGAGGTAAGGACCAGAAGGGCGGCCAAAAGCATCGTCAAATGCGATAGTTTCTTCATGTTCGGATTCTCCTTAGGTCTTGCCGGAAGTAGCTCACAGGCGGCCTGCTGGGGCACGGTCCGAAGCGTGAGCTCTCGCAAGAACCTCCGCACTCTCGCCGGTTCTTGCCAGGCATGCAATCCTCGCGGCCTCCATCCCACCCCAAAGTTCCCTCCATTGCTAAACGATTGCGAATGCACGGGATTGCGTCCCAACCCAAGGGTATCTGCGGCCCCTGCGAAGTGTGCTAGACTTGCCTAACCCTGGCGAGTGCTGCTATGCCTACCTCCGAGCTTAGTGTGCGCCGATTGCGCTTCGACAATTTCGAGTTGGACCTTCGCACGGAGGAGCTGCACAAACACGGTGTACGCCTGCGGCTGCAAGGTCAGCCGCTGCAAGTTTTGGCCGCTCTGCTCAAGCGCGCCGGCGATGTGGTCACTCTCGAGGAGCTGCGAGCGCAGATTTGGACCACCGATACTTTTGTCGATTTCGACCATAGCCTGCACAATGCGATTGCGCGCCTTCGCGAGGTGCTTGGTGACTCCGCCGAGAGGCCCCGCTACATCGAAACGCTGCCGCGCCGCGGATATCGATTTATCGCGCCGGTGGATGCCGGAGACCTTCCGGCCCCGTCTGGCGCTGCCGACTCCGCACCGCCCGCCGATCTGGCTGGCCACGCGCGGCTCACCAAGTCTAATGCGCTGCTGCTCACCACGGTCTTCGCCGTCCTCGTTATAAGCATTGCCTTGTGGCTGGCGCGCACTGGTGGTGCTCCTGCCAGCGCTGCTCCTCGCTTGAATTCCATTGCCGTACTGCCCCTCGAGAATCTGTCCGGCGATCCGTCCCAGGAATTCTTTGCGGATGGCATGACTGACCAATTGATTACTGACCTCGCGAAGGTCGGCTCGCTGCGCGTCATCTCGAGAACTTCCGTCATGCGATACAAAGGCACGAGAAAGGGCCTGCCCGAAATTGCACGCGAATTGAACGTCGACGCCATCGTTGAAGGTTCGGTCATCCGTTCTGGTCAACGAGTGCGTGTTACCGCCCAACTCGTTCAAGCACCTACGGACCAGTACCTATGGGCAGAGACATACGACCGCGATCTCGGCGATATCCTGAAGCTACAAGGTGAAGTGGCGAACGCCATAGCAGGGCAAGTCCGCGCACAACTCACGCCAACGCAGCAGGCTCTGATTCGCCGGGCCGCGGCGGTCGACCCGGCGGCCTACGACGCCTATCTCAAAGGGCGCCTTTACTTTGTCAACGAGTTCACCAAACCGGATTCACTCAAGAAGGCACAACGCTACTTTGAAGAGTCGATCCAGAAAGATCCAAGCTTCGCTCTCGCTTACGCGGGGCTCGCAGACACCTACGTCTACTTGGCGTTTGCAGGAGCTTTGCAAAAAGATCAGGCCTACCAGTCTGCCAAGGAAGCATTAGCCAAAGCACTCGAACTGGACGACAGCATCGGCGAAGCCCACGACACACTGGGCGTACTGAATTGGCAGTTTGATTGGGACCGGGACGCCGCCGAACGAGAGTTCGACCGTGCCATTGCTCTGGCGCCGAGCTACAGCTGCGCGCACGAGGATCGCGCCATCTTTCTCGCTTCGGGCGGCCGGCGCTCCGAAGCTCTTGCCGAACTCGCAAGAATCGACCAACTGGACTACAGTTTCAGCTCCGCTACCGCCGAATCAAACACCTATTACGCGCTCCGGGATTACCCCGCCTTGATTGAAGCGAGCAGGAGGGCCTTGCTTCTGGACCCTAAGGACTCGCGTCAACACTACTTTCTCGGAGCCGGTTACGAAGGCACCGGCGAACTTCAGCAAGCGATATCCGAGTTTCAGAAGGCGGTTCAGTTCTCCGATGGTTCTCTAGGCCCCGCCGTTGCGTTGGCACATGCCTATTCCACCGCCGGCAAGAAAGCCGAGGCAGAAAAGATCCTTCGTGATTTGGAGCGCAAAGCAAAACACACCTCTGCTTCGCCATACACGATGGCCACCATATACGCCGGCCTCGGCGATAACGACAAAGCCTTCGATCTACTGGAGAAGGCTTATTCGGAGAAGTCGTTAGACTTTGCCTTGGGCCTCCAATCGGACTTGCTGCTTGATCGCCTGCGTCCTGATCCGCGATTCCAAATCATGCTTCGCCGTATCGGTTTGACCACATAGATCTTTTTTGAAGAGACTGCTCAATTCGAAGCGGAGCGTAGTATCCGCATTTCCGGTAATTCCACGTTTCCCCGCCTGATGATTTTCAATTGAACACCTAATCGGCGGCGGTTGCGGGCGGTTGACGGGCAACCCTTCCTCAATCCGAGTAAGGGAAGGGTTGCCGACAAGCCAGGAGCTATCGTCTGTACTATCCAGTTGTGAGGCAGGGCTACAGGCTCCGCACGCTCGGACGGGAGGCGCAATTCGTTGACGGGGTATTACGCATTAAGGGGATTTTGCTACACCCTACTCGGTGCGGGCCGGCGTCACACGGCACCGCCCGGCGGCCTGCCCCATAATAAAAAGTCCGAAACTGTAGACGGTTTTGTAGCTACCGCGAGCACCCAGACCGGGGCGGGCGCCACTGGCTATCAGCGGTTTGAATCGTAGATCGCTGCCCGGTCCATCACCGGCTTGAGGGTCAGCGCGGTTACTCCTATTGCAATCCCGAGGGCTGCGATCAGCGCGGCCAGGATCGTGTGCCCTTCGGCCATCCAAACCGCCATACTTATTGCCAGCGCGCCATTCGCCAGCCCGAACGCGCGAAGCCAGGGCGCGAACTTTCGCGCCTCGCTACGAAGGAATTCTCTGTCCATACTGCCCGCAAAGAGCAAAACCGCGGCCATGATTGATTGAATCGTCCCGCAGAATACGATCGCGAAGAACAGCGCCAGGCTCCACGTTCCGCTTGTCACGTTTTTGAACCGCCAGGCCAGATACACGAGCAATACACAGCGCAAACAGATCTTGATGTGCAGAATTTCCCAAAGCCGGTATGGTTTGGGGCCCGCCGATCCAAAAAGCTTCCGCACCAAGGCGGGCGGCTCTTCGGGTTTCGCGGCCTTTACTGAGTCCGAATCGCGGGCAGGAGCTTGGTCGCTGCCCTTCGAGGCCAGTGATCGCTTGCCGGACGCGGAATCATCCCTTAGTTCCTCCAGCGCCAGCTTGATATCATCTATGTGCTGCGTGCGGCGGTCTCGGTCCTTGCGCAGGCAGCGTAGGATGATTTTCTCGAGCTCAGCCGGCAGATTCGGCGCGAGGCCCCCAGGTGGCGGCGGCTCCTTCTGCAGGATTGCCGAAATTGTGGACATCTTGGTTGCGCCTTCAAATGGCCGGCGGCCGGTGACCATTTCGTAGAGAACCGAGCCAAAAGAAAAAATATCGGAACGCGCATCCACCTTCCTGCCTTCGGCCTGCTCGGGTGACATGTAGGCG
>Ga0182018_10000781_pt1 | contig 39564 bp, 27 predicted proteins | sample 812P2MmetaG_FD_120490 | JGI IMG/M metagenome (GOLD analysis project Ga0182018, IMG submission 120490) | Permafrost microbial communities from Stordalen Mire, Sweden - 812P2M metaG | ecosystem: Environmental > Terrestrial > Soil > Wetlands > Permafrost | place: Sweden: Stordalen | collected... | reverse complement strand
CCGGGCGTCGTGACGGAGCAGAAGTTCACGCAGCCGCCGCCGCGATTCAGCGAGGGCTCGCTCGTGCGCGAGCTCGAGGAGCGCGGCATCGGGCGACCGAGCACGTACGCGGAGATCATCAGCAAGGTGCAGGCGCGCGACTACGTCGAGAAGATGGACGGCGCGCGCTTCCGACCGACGACCCTCGGCAAGTTCGTCGTGGACGGCCTCGTGCGCAGCGAGCTCGATTTCATGGACCCGGCCTTCACCTCCAAGATGGAGGAGGAGCTCGACGAGGTCGAGGCGGGCAAGGAAGAGCGCGTCGACCTGCTGAAGCGCTTCTACAAACGCTTCCGTACGCAGCTCGACAAGAGCAAGAAGGGCAAACGCTGGAACCCCGACCCCGAGCCGACCGAGGAGAAGTGTGAGCTCGACGGCGGCGTGATGCTCAAGCGATGGTCGAAGAACGGGTGGTTCCTAGGGTGCGCGAACTATCCCGAGTGCAAGAGCACGCGCGACCTCGGCGCCGACGGGACGCCGACCCAGCCGCGCGACACGGGCATCGTCTGCGACAAGTGCGGCAAGCCCATGGTCATCCGGAGCGGCCGCTTCGGCGAGTTTCTCTCGTGCACCGGATACCCCGAGTGCAAGAACGCGAAACCGGTACCCCTCGGCATCAAGTGCCCGAAGTGCGCGACCGGCGACCTCATCGAAATCCGCTCGAGGAAGCGCGGCGGCAGGAGCTTCTACGGATGCTCGAACTACGCCGACGAAGCGATCAAGTGCGACTTCAAGCTCTGGCAAAAGCCTATCCCGGAGCTCTGCCCGAGCTGTGGCGCGCCGTTCCTCGTGATGGGGGGGACGAGGGCGAAGCCCATGATCGCCTGCGCGAACAAGACCTGCGGCTACAAGCGAGGGGTCGGTGAGGGCGCGCCGGCGAGTCTCGCGGAACCGGTGCCCTTGCAGCCCACGGCCGCGCTCTAGAGGAGCCGCCGTTGTTGCTCTAGCGACCCCAGCCATCCCGAACAAAGGCTCGTTTTTGCACAGATGGCCCGAGGCGCGGCATGCTGTGGGGTACACCCGTGTCTCGAAGCACCCTACGCCTTGGAGAGCACATCGTCCTCGTCATCGAGGACGGTACGCCGGACGTCGAGTACGCGCTCTTCGACGCCGGTGAGATCCAGCTCCAGGCGACCGAGCCCGGAACGATCCGCGAGATGGGCTACACCACCGTCGCCGGAGAGGCCCAGGCGCGACTCGCCGCCCTCGGCGTGAATCAGGCGCTGGCCGACGAGGCCGCGGCCGCTGCCCGCATTTCGACCGCGAGATACGCGCGCGGCGCCGCGGTGCGATGCATCGTCGGCGAGCTCGGAGCGGCCGAGCTCTTCGAGGGCTGCACGTTCGACCCCGCCAGCGGGCGTTACGCGGGCGCGTGGCTCGACCTCCCCGCGCTGGCGAACGACCTCAACGTGCCGCAAGCCGCGGCGGCGATGCAGGCGTTGCACCTCGCCGCGCTCCTTGCCGACTGCCCCGACGACGAGGCTGTCGTGCTCTCGACCGCCGAGGTGACGATGCAGCGGCGCCCCGGAGAGCGGACGCACAAGCGCGTCTCGCTCGGGAGCGTCGGGCAGGTGACCCGGGCCATCGCGGACCTGCGCCCGGTCTCCGAGCGACAGCGATCGGACAAAGGGCCGGGGCGCAGGGAGATCCTGGAGCGACTGCGCGCGCGACCGCACGCGAGCCAGCGCTCTCTCGATCGACTTGCCGCCGTCGAAGCCGCGCTGTCGGCGCTGCAGGCCCCGACCGCCGGGCCGCTCGCCGACCCGGAGCTCTGGAACATCGAGCTGAAGCTCTGCCAGGGAGACGCCAGCAACGCGGCCGAGCAGCTCGACGCCGTCGAGCAAAGGCGCGGGCGTCTTCCAGCGACGACCTATCTCCGTGCCCGGGCCGCCCTGATTGCGCGGAGCGAAGACCCCCGAGCGGTCGCCGAGCGCGTCTCGGCCCTCTCGACGTCGATGCCCACCTTCCACGAGCTCGAACTCCTCGCCGCCGAGGCCTGGGCGGCAGCCGGCGATGCGCGCCGTGCGTCGGCCTTCGCCCGCGACGTCCTCGAGAACGCGACCGCGCCCGATTCCATCCGGATTCGCGCGCACGAGGTCCTCGCCAGCGGGGGCAGCCCGTCGTTCCGGCGCAGCGCCCCGCCCGGGGAGCCCACCACGATGGCGGAGGCCCGCTCGAAGCGCGCCCCGTCCGTTCCACCGATGCCGACCGCGCCGCGCATCCCGAAGGCCACGATGCCTTCGCGGACCGAGATGGGCACGACCGCCCCGCCCTTCCGGGTGGAGCCGCTGGGCGAGCGGCGCTGGTCCGCCCCGCCGCCGCGCGGCGTCGAGGCCGAGACGGTGGAGACGCTCAGTCTTCCCCCCGGAGCGCACGCCGACCAGGCCTCCGAGGCGAACGAGCCTCCTCGCACCCCCAAGGAGGCTCGCATAACGTGCACCTTCCTTGCCCGCGAGCTCGCGCGCGAGCTGCGCCTCAGGCACGGCATCGAGCTCCACTCGGACCTCGAGGGCCTGGAGACCGCGCAGCGGTACCTGCGCGAGGCCGCCGTCGATGCTCAGACGCGCGGGACCGACGAGCGCGACGTGCTGCGCAACGGTGGCTTCCTCGGTGAGCTCCTGGCAAGGAGGCTCGGAGCGCGCTGGGCGGACCTCGACGCGGTGGACCCGCGGCGCTGGGCGATGCTCGTCCCGTCGGCGTCACGTCCGGACGAGGTCGCGCGAATCTGGCCCTTCGCGCGGGTGGCGCGCTTCGTCGCCATGGGGCACAAGGAGCGAGATCTCGTCAGCTACTATCTCGAGGTCGAGGCCCGGTCCCGCTGAGCGGCAGAATGAGCGAAGCTACCCCCAACTACATCACGCCCGAAGGCGCGAAGAAGCTCCAGGCCGAGCTCTCCGACCTCCTGTGGAAGGAACGCCCGAAGACGGTGCAGGACGTCGCGGACGCCGCCGCCCAGGGTGACCGGAGCGAGAACGCCGAGTACATCTACGGGAAAAAGAAGCTGCGCGAGATCGACCGCCGCATCCACTCGCTCACCAAGCGCCTGGAGAGTGCCAGGGTCGTCGAGCAGCGCACGGACGGGTCGAGCGCGGTGTACTTTGGTGCTCTCGTCGAAGTCGAGGACGAGGACGGCGCACGGGCTACCTACCGGATCGTGGGGCAGGACGAGATCGACCTCGACAAGGGTCACATCTCCTGGCGCTCCCCTCTCGGTCGCGCCTTGCTCAAGCGCCGCGAGGGAGACACTATTCTTCTGCGCAAGCCTAGCGGAGAGGTCGAGCTCACCGTCCTCGCCGTCCGCTACTAGTCTCCTCCCGGAGAATCTTTTCGTCTTCCCGTCTCTTCGTACCGTCTCTTCGTAGCGAATCTCTAGAGGAGGTCACGCATGAGCGCCGAAGAAGAGAAGCTCACGGGTCCCGATCTCGCCGCTGGCGTCGACGCGGGTGACGTGAAGGACGGTGCCCTGCTCGCCGGACACGCCCACGGCAAACCCGTGCTCGTTGCCCGCCGCGGCGCGCATCTCTTCGCCATCGGCTCGAAGTGCACCCACTACGGCGGACCGCTCGCCGAAGGGTTGATCGTCGACGATACCGTCCGGTGCCCGTGGCATCACGCGTGCTTCTCGCTTCGCTCGGGCGAGGCCCTCCACGCGCCGGCGCTCAACCCCGTCCCGTGCTTCGCGGTCGAGGAGCGCGCAGGCAAGGTCATCGTCCTCGGCGAGCGTTCCGCCAGACCCGCCCCCTCCTCCGTCACCGGGCCCGACTCCGTCGTCATCGTCGGCGCGGGTGCAGCCGGCAATGCTGCGGCGGAGACGCTGCGCGGCGAGGGATACGCGGGGCGCCTGACCCTGATCGGCGCGGAGCCGTCGGTCCCCTACGATCGGCCCAACCTGTCGAAGGACTACCTCGCGGGCGCGGCGCCCGAGGAGTGGATCCCCCTCAGGCCACCCGAGTACTACGCCGAGAAGGGCATCGAGCTACTGAAGGGCGTGGCCGTCGATCGCGTCGACCCTGGCGCGAAGCGGGTCGTTCTGGCGAACGGCACGACGCTCGGGTACGGGGCGCTCCTCCTCGCGACGGGCGCAGACCCCGTCCGCCTCACGATGCGCGGGAGCGACCTGCCGCACGTACACTACCTTCGCACGCTCGAGGACTCTCGCGCCGTCATCGCGAGGTGCGCGGAGTCGAAGCGGGCGGTGGTGGTCGGCGCGAGCTTCATCGGCCTCGAGGTGGCCGCCTCGCTGCGCGCGCGCGGGATCGACGTCACCGTGGTGGCGCCCGAGACCGTGCCCCTCGGCCGCGTCCTCGGAGAAGGGATCGGCGGGGCGATCCGCAAGCTTCACGAAGACCGCGGCGTCGTCTTCCGCCTCGGCGCGAAGCTGGTCGCTATCGACGCGGCAGAAGTGACCCTTGACGGCGGCGTCAAGCTCCCCGCGGATCTCGTCGTCCTCGGCATCGGCGTACGTCCGGTGACGGCGCTCGCCGCAGCCTCGGGCGTGGCGACCGACAGGGGCGTCGTCGTCGACGAATACCTGAGGACGAGCGCTCCCGACGTGTACGCCGCCGGCGACATCGCGCGCTGGCCCTACGCAAGGACCGGCGAGCGAATCCGCGTCGAGCACTGGGTCGTCGCCCAGCGCCAGGGCCAAATCGCCGCGCTGAACATCCTCGGCCACCGCCACCCGTTCGACGCCATCCCCTTCTTCTGGAGCGTCCACTATGACGTCACCATCTCGTACGTCGGACACGCGGAGAGGTGGGAGAGAGTCGACGTCTCGGGCGACGTCGGTTCGCGCGACTGCGCCGTCGCGTTCCGCCGCGGCGACGCGACGCTCGCCGTCGCCACGATCGGGCGGGACCTCGCGAGCCTCGAGGCCGAGACCGCGATGGAGCGGGGCGACGAAGCCGCCCTCCGCGAGATCGTCCCTTGAGTCCTCCCGCTTGAGCTGGCCTGAGCTGGGAGCCCCGCGCGGTGGCTTTTTGGCTTGGTGCCGCGGGGCGGGTGCGCTACTAGCGGGGATTCCGCTTTGGGGAGCGGGGCCTCCACCATGGGTACACGCAGCCACTTGTCTCGTGGAGCTCGGGCGGCCCTGCCCGGCGTCGCCGTTCTCGCGCTCACTGGAGGCGGCCTGGTCGCGCGCGCCGACGGGCCCGAGGCGCCGGCGCCGTCCATCACGGAGGGGTCGGGCGGGGGCAGCCCGCTCTCCTCCGCCGTCGAAGCCACGGCCTGCGCGGACGGCATGGTGCTCGTCGACGGCGACTATTGCCCGCGCGTCGAGCAGCGCTGCGCGCGATGGATGGACCCCCCGGGCCGGTACCACGAGTACCGCTGCGCCGAGTACGCGAGTCCCGCGAAGTGCCTCGCCCCCCGCGTCCACAAGCGCTTCTGCATCGACCGGCGCGAACGCTCCGAGGCGGACACGGGGCTGCCGCTCAACGTGCAGTCGTGGACCGACGCGAAGCAGGCGTGCGAGAGCGCGGGCGCGCGGGTGTGTAGCGAGAGCGAGTGGACGTTCGCGTGCGAGGGGGTAGAGATGCGTCCCTACCCGTACGGCTGGACCCGCGCCGCGAACAAGTGCAACGCCGATCGCCTCGACTTGCTCGTCCCCGGGCAGCCCTGGCGCCTGCGCGACGAGCGAGAGGCCGCCGGCGCGCACCCCGAGTGCTCGAGCCCGTTCGGTGTTCTCGACATGGCGGGCAACGTGGCCGAGTGGGTATCGGTCGACGGCTTCGGCGACGGGTCGCTCGTCGTGCAGAAGGGCAACTGGTGGCAGCCTGGAAAGCACGCCTGCCGCGACGCCCAGGGCGGCCACGACCGCTTCTACAAGGGCACCGAGACGGGCTTCCGCTGTTGCGCGCGAGCGGAGTGAGGGGCCCCAGGGCTCCATCCCCCCCGGAGCCTTGAAACCTCACGACCCGAAGCGAGCGACGAGGGCCTTGGCGCGGGCGACGAAGGCTTCCTTGTGAAAGCGCTCGAACTCGGCCCACGTCGACAGCGTGCGCGGGTCGGTCACGCCGTCGACGAAGAGCTTGCCGTCCACGTGGTCGACCTCGTGCTGGAACGTCCCCGCGGTGAGCCCCTTGACCTCGAACGCGAGGTCCTTGCCGCGCCGGTCCCACGCGCGCACCCTCACTCCCGCGAAGCGCCGCACTTCGCCGCGAAGGTTGGGGACGCTGAGGCAGCCCTCGGAGTTCATGAACGTCTCGTCGGTCGACGCCTCGACGACGGGGTTGACGAGGATCGTGAGCGGCCAGTTGGGCTTGTACGGGTAGCGGGGGTTGTCGGCCACCTCGATGACGCAGATGCGCACCGGCTCGTGCACCTGATTCGCGGCGATGCCCGCGCCCGACGCGTCGCGCATCGTGTCGACCATGTCGTCGATGAGCCGCTGGATCGGGGGGCTCGCGAGTTCGTCCCGGGTGACCTCGCGCGCCCGCTGGCGGAGGACCGGATGCCCGATGGTCGCGATCTTCCTCAGGGCCATCGCGGCGGCCTCACCGCTTCTCCGCCAGGATGATCGTCCGCGGCGATTCGTTGCCGAAGAAGACTCCCGGCGTGGCGGGCCGGCCGCTCACCTCGCACACCTTGAAGCCGTGGTCGTGGAGGATCTTCCCGAGCTCGTGCAGGCTGTAGGTCCGGAGCGAGTACTCGACCTCCCGCGAGCGCCCGTCGTCGAGCATCATCGTGCGCTTGATCCGCATCCGGCTCGTGATGAAGTCGACGATCATCTCGTCCATGCACACGCACCCGTCGCCCTCGAACCAGGCCAGCGACGGCGACTGGCGGATGAGAAAATCGCGGTTGATGACGTCGAGCAGGAAGAGCCCTCCGGCCTTGAGCGCGCGATGGACCCGATCGATGACCTGCGCGTTCTTCTCCTCCTCGAAGTAACCGAAGCTCGTGTTCCAGCAGAAGACGCCGTCGAACTGCTCGTCGAACGCCATGTCGCGCATGTCGCCCTGCACGAAGTTGAGCTTCACGCCACGGTCCTGGGCGTCGTCGCCCGCGCGCGCGAGCATCGGGAGGGACAGGTCGAAGCCGACGACCTCGTAGCCCCGCGCGCCCAGCTCGACGGCGTGGCGGCCGGTCCCGCACGCGAGATCGAGCACCGCGCCCCCGCGCTCGATGCTCAGGCTCTCTTCGATGAAGTCGACCTCGCGGGCGATCTGCTCGTTGGTGATCTTTTCGGTGGTCCGGAGGTAGTCGTCGTTGAAGAACTCCTCCCACCACAGGCGCCCCTTGCGACGGCTCCCGATGCCCTCCGGCGACTGGGGTGCGATGTTGCCGACGTGAGGCGGCACGATCACCAGGGGCGGCCTCGGAGGCATCGGAATCGGCCTCTTGGCCGGAGGCGGAGCCGGCGGGGGCGCTCCCGTGAGCGGCGGCGCTTCGATGGCCACCACGTCCTCGATGGCGATCTCGTCCCCCGGTTCGGAGCGGCGTTCCCCCTCGTCGAGCGCCATCTCCACACGCGGCAGTGCGGGCGTCGGCGCGTCTTCCTCGAAGCGCACCTCTTCGCCTTGCTCGATGCCCGGCACGCGGACCGGGGCCACGGCGAGGGCCCGAGGGCTCGACGGATCCTGGTCGTCGATGGACTCGAGCGTGTCGGCCCCCGAGTCTGGTTCGCTGTCCGCGCTCACCTCTGGCAGCGAAGGGGTCGACCAGCCTGCCTCAGGCACGGGAAGGTGGTCCGATCGCGGCGTCGGCACGTCGTCGGGGAGCTCGAGCGCGACGGCCTCGACCTCCGGCGCCGGCGGGGGATTGATCGTGATGATCCGCATGGGGATAAGCTGCATCGACACCGGCTCTTCGCTCGGAAAGCGGTTCGCCGCCGGCCGATCGGACGGGCGTCGCTCGCCTCCGGGCGGAGCGTCGCTCCTGTCCACCGGACGCGACACGTCGTCGTCCGGGATCCGCAGCGTCCGCGCGCGCCGGCGCACCGCCGCGCCGCCGTCCATGGCGTCCGCCGACGTGCTTCCGTCCGCCTCGATCGCGGGCTGCGCGGCGAGCTCGGGCGGCGCGCCCGCGTCCGCCGAGTCGGGCACCGAAGCCGCCGGTCGCTCCTCGCTCATCGCCCCTCCCCGTGGAGCCGCGCTGCATCGGCCTTGCGGGCCTCCTCGCGGTGCGCGCGAAGCAACGCCTGCCCGTAACGCACCGGCCCCTCGGCGACGAGCCACTCCCCGGCGACGCGCTCCTCGACGAAGACGACCGCGGTCGAGCCCAGGTGAAAGACGCCGATCTCCTCGCCGCGCTCGATATGAAGGGGCGGGTCGAAGGCGTGATCTCCGAGGGGGACGTCCCGATCGTCGACGCCGACCGTCGTGATTCGCCCGACGATCATCGCGGCCACCATGACGACCGTGACCCTGCCGACCCGCTCGTCGGAGTCGATCTCGAGGGCCACGCGCCGGTTGCGGCAGAAGAGGTTCGCGACGTGCCGCGTCCCGATCGCGTTGACGGGAAAGTAGTCCCCCGGCATCGACCGGATCCGCGCGACGGTCCCGCCGACCGGAGCGTGGACCCGATGGTAGTCCCGCGGCGATAGGTAGACGACGAACCCCGCGCCGCCGACGAAGCGCTCGGCCTCCCTCGCGTCACCCACGAGTTCGTCGACGCGGTAGGGCCGCCCCTTCACGACGAACGTCCCGTCGCGCGCGACGCGGCCCATCGACTCCACACGCCCGTCCGCCGGGCTGAGCACGCAGCGCGCGTCCCTCGGCATCTCCCGGACGCCGTCGCGCAGCCGCCGCGTGAAGAACGCGTCGAACGACGGCCACGGGCCCCTGTGGGCGCATTCGTCGAGGGAGACGTCGTACATGTGCGAGTACAAGCCCACGACGGCGCGACCGACCGGGGGCGACCATCGCCGATCAGCCAGCCGCCCCAGCGCCCGCCCGATGCGCGCGCGCGGAAGGACGCGCAAGAACTGGGCTGTGGCGTAGGTGACGGCGCTCATGGATGGGGGGCGCCCGCCGCCTTCGGCGAGCCCGGAGAGCCGCCACGACGGCAGTCATCCTCAGCGGCTCGATAGGATGAATCGCCCTTTTGGGTGATGGTACCCGTCGCGCTCGCAGCGGGTCAATCTCGGGTCTTTTTCCAGGCTTGGGCTCGGGGCGCCTCAATCGGCGTCGTACGGCGGGGGGGCGTAGGCCCGGGCGGCCTCGCACAGCGGGGTCCCCGACGGAGCCGACGGCCGGCCGCGCGGGTCGACCGCTTCGCAGGCGCCCTCCGGATCGAGCGGATCGGCGGCGACCGCTTGGAAGAAGGAGTGCGCCGCCTCGGCCTCGTCCCCCTTCGACCGCACCCACCTTCCGCGCATCGCCCACCAGGGACCGTAGGACGACGTCACGTCCGCGGGATCGGCGACGAGCGGCTCTCCCTCCTCGCGGCGCCCGGCCAGCTCGAGGGCGCGGCCGAGCAGCCACCTCGCGCTCGGATCGCCCATCGTTCGTGCCCAGCCCTCCGGGGAGACCGGCGACCCTCCGAGCTCCATCCGGTCGAGCTCCGTCAGGGCCTCCGCTGCGTGACCGCGCGAAAGGAGAAGCTGGGCGAGGCGCGATCGATCGCGGAGGTCCCTGAGCTTGGCGCGCGACTCCTGCGGCGCCCCGAGGCCGAACATCGGGGGCAGCGAGGTGCGCGGTAGCGCGGAGATGTGCGCCCGCCACCGCGCGTCCCATGTCTTGAGATCCGCGCCGCTCACCGACGACAGCGCCGCGTCGGCGTCCGCCCCCTCCTTCAGCGCTCGGAGCAGCTTCGGCAACGCCTCGTCGCCCGCCGACTCGACGTAGAAGCGGACGAAGCTCGTCACCTCGGCGAAGGCGACCATCGCCGTGTCCGCGCTCGGCAACATCGCGATGCTGGGCCCCAGCTTGTCCAGCGCATACGAGATTCCGAGCTCTCGCCCCCGCGTCACCACCGCGTCGGGCGACGGCCGCGCGTCGAACGGCCCCGGCTCGCGCCAGCGGACCTCCTCGCGCTTGGCGACCCCCTCCTGCAGCCACAGCGGAGCGCGGTCGCGCGTCGCCCGGGTCACGGCGAGGTGCGCGAGCTCGTGCGCCAGTGTGTCCCGCCACGGGTACCCGTGCGGACTGGCGCGCGGGCTGAGCAGGGTCACCCTCCCCCACTTGGCCACGGCGACGGTCCCCGTGGTCTGCGCGCTCGCGTACGGCAGACCCGTCATCGCCGAGAGCGAGAGCAGGTCGCGCACGACCACGATGCGCGTCGGCAGCGGCCAGTCGATGCCCAGCTCGGCAGCGAGGACCTCGCGCGCCGCGGCCACCGTGTCGAGGAGCAGCGGCGCGAGCGCCCGGTCGTGCTCGTCCTGCCAATGCACTTCGATGCCGCGCGCCTCGTCGCGGTCCTCCACGAGAGCCGCCGTCGCCCGCTGGCAACCGCGCGCGATGTCGCCGAGCTGGTCTCCGCCCGGCACGGCCTGCACCTCGGGCCGGGCGAGGATCGCGGCGGCCCCGTCGCAGTCGAGCTGGTAGATGGCCAGGCGCGCGCGCTCGAGGGCCACCGCGGGATCCGCCGCATCCGCGCTTGCGAGCTCGCGCCGCGCCGCCTCGTAGTCGAGCCCGGCGATGAGCGCCTGCGCGATGCGCGCGGTGTCCCCGCCCGCGCGGGACGGAGGAACGGCGCTCACGACGGCCAGGAGCACCAGCGAGAACACGAGGCGGCGCGCGCTCATCGGAGCAGGCCCTCCGCGTAGCGCCGCACGGCGTCCTTGAGCCCGCTGGTCCCGGGCTGCGCGAGGCCCTGCACGACGCGCCGGCGAAAGTCCTCCGGCCCCTTGTGGTCGTTCTCTCCCGGGATGTCGACGTGGTCTTTCGCCGCGCCATTCTCCGGGGGCTGATTCTCGTCGTCGCGCTGGTCGCTGCCGTCGTTCAGATCCCCGGCCGCCTCCTCGAGGTCGCGCTGGGCCTCTCGCTGATGCTCGAGCCCCTTGTCGGCGTCGCCGCGCCGGAGGGCCTCCGCGGCGCTGCGAGCCGCCCGCTCGGCGTCGTCGATGGACTCGATCGCCTTCTGCGGAAGCGAGCCCCGGTCGCGTCCCCGATCGGCGAGGTCGCGCGCGCGATCGGCCAGCTTGCCCTCGTCGTCTCCGCCCGCCTCGAGCTGCTTGCCCGCGCGCTCGGCGGCGTGCCGGCGCAAGAGCTCGAGCTGCGCTTCGGCCCACTTTTGCTCCGCCTGAATCTTGCGCTGCGCGCCGTCGAGGCGCTTGAGCCCCTCGCCGGTCGGGTCGTCCACCCAGCGCCCCTTCTCGAGCATCTTCTTGCCTTCGTCGAGCGCTCCCCCGGCGCTGCGCCCGCTCTCGACCGCCTCGTCGACGCGGCCGTCCTCGAGCGCGTGCGCCATCTGCTCCGCAAGCTCGCGCGCGGCGGCCCCCTTGCTCGTCCAGGAGTCGCTCCCGGCCCCGACCGGCGGGAGATCCCGCGCGGCCTGGCGGATCGCCTCGGCGTGCCGGCGACCCTCGTCGCGCAGTCGATCCACCTCCTCGTGGCTCGTCGCGCCGGCGAGAGCTTGCTCCATCTTGCCGATCTCTCCCGCGTGGTCCTGCGCGAGGCGCTCCAGGTCCTGCGCCGCCTCGTTGAACGCCTGTTCCACGTCGTCGCCGGGCGACTCTTCGTCGTCGTCTCCCGGCGTGCCCCGGGCTCCGCCGGACTCGCCGCCGCCCCTGTGGACCGATCGCGACCCGAACGAAGGGTCGGGCACGCTCAACCGGGCGGCGAGGTCCCTCGCGGCGAGCTCCGCGTGGGGCAGGTCCTGCGCGTCGCGCGCTCGCTTCACGCGCGGCAGGTAGGCGACGACGATCTCGCCGATGTCGCGCCCGAGAGCACCGAGGCGCATCAGCATCCCCGCGCCCCCCGAGAGGACGGTCGTCGCCGCATCCATCCGCAGCGCGCCGCGCGATCGCGTATCCGCCGTGTCGTTCTGCATCTGCGCGGCGCCCGAGGCGAGGTCCTCGGCGACTTCGGCGAGCCGCTTGGCCGAGTCGCGTGAATCGCGCACGCCGAGTCCGCGCACGACCGCGTCGGTCACGAGGAGAAACCGCTCGGTCGCCTTCACGGCGCCCGCGTGGGTCGCGGTCGACGGCGCGCGGATCTCTTCGTTTACCGCCGTTCGCGCCTTCTGCTCCTGCCCCACGAGCATCATGCGGCTGCGCGACGGGACACGCAGCCCTCCGTACGTCGCGCTCAGCGTGTCGACGAACACCCTCTCCGCGCTGTCGAGCTGGATCCTCTCGTTCGTCGCGAACGCCTTGCGCGCCGCCGGGGCCGCCGGCACCTCGTTACGAAGCCGCCACGCCAGCGCGTCAATCAGGACCTCGCGCAGCCCGCGCAGAGCGTCGAGGCGCCGCGCCTCCGGCTCGCCCACCTCGGGCGGGACGACGATGATGGCGGCGCTCGCGCCCCACTTGGGCCCCGTCAGCGGGTCGTTGTCCTTTGCCTCCACGGTGACCTCGACGGGCACGTGGCTCCTCTTCAGAAACGGGTCGCCCAGCCTCAGCCCCTGCCCGCCCTCGCTGCGCACCTGGCCGTCCAGCCGCGCGATCACGCGCCTCTCCTCCCGGACGCCCGATCGGAGCACCAGGTGCACCTCGCGCAGCCCGTGGTCGTCCGTCGCGACGTACTTCAGCGGGATGTCCTGGGCCTGATCGACGAGCATGAGGCGCCGCGGCGCGCCCTCGAGCGTGACCACCGGCGACAGATCGGGGACGGCCTTGATGACGAAGCCCGACGGCTCCCGGACGACGACGTCGCCGAAGCGCACGACGACGTTCAGCGCCGCGTCGTGGGAGAGGGTCCAGCGCGCCACGACGCCTCCGGTTCCGTCGTCCACGAACGGCACCTCGGTCGTCCCGTCGCTGAGCCGGAGGAGACGGCCCGCGTGCAGGGGGACGCCGTGCAGCGTGAGCGCAGTCCCGGCGGGAAGGACGAGCGCGCCCGGCATGAACTCGTGAATCTCCTCCTGGCGCAGGTACTCCGGCGGCCGCGCGGTGAGCTCGATTCCGTCGAGCCACCTCATCGCGACGGGAGCCACCCCGCTCCGCGCGAGAAGGACGTCCGCGCCCTCGAGCACGGTCCACGCGTTGGCGAGCGCCAGGCCCACCACACAGACGGCGCCCACGAGCGCCGCTGCTCCCACGCGCGCCGCGACGCGCGACGCGCGCTCGATGATGCGGTCGCGAGGAACGTCGGCCAGCGCCCGGGTGACGTGAAGCTCGGCGAGGTCCGCCGACGTTCCGCTCTCGCGGACCGCACCGTCGGCGCCGAGCAGCGACAGCGCGCGGAGGGCCTTCAGCGCTCGCTCGCGATCCACCCGCGCGGCAAGGGTGCTCAGCACGTGCTCCGGCGCTCTCAGCCTCCGCCTCGCCAGCAGCCGCCACGCCGAGGCGAGCACCGCGCTCGTCACCACCAGGGCGAACGCCCCCGCGCGGGTCCACGTCGTCCCGTGTCGGGCGACGAGGAGCGCCACGACCCACGCGAGCGCGACGAGCGCGATCGCCGCGCGCCGCCGCGACGAGCGCGTGGCCGCGTGCCATGCGTCGGCGAGCCGATCGACGGGCTCGATGAGGGGCGAACGCTGCACGGCGCGAAGCCTAGCAAAAGCGCTGTCCGGACTTCAGTCCGGGGGGCGTCAGATGGCGGCTCCGCCCGTGCCCTTCGCCGGTGGCGCTCGCGTCGGCGCCGGGGCCGGCTGCGCGGGGGGAGGCCATCCGGGGAACGCGCTCGGCAGCCCCGGGAAGCTCGTCGGAAAGCCCGCGGGAAACGGCAGGCTGCTCGGGAACGGCGGCAGCGTGGTCGGGAAGCTCGTCGGCAGCCCGAGCGGAGAAGGCGGAGCCGCGGCGTCGGCGGTCGCGGGGGGAGCGGCGTCGGCCTCCGCGGAGGCGCGCGCCGACGGCACCGGGCGGGGGGCGAACGGCGCCGGTTTCGCCGGGACGAGCGCGGGGACCTCGTTTCTCGTGTCCGTCGTCGTCGGGGCGACCTGCGGCGCGACCGTGGACGTCGGCTGGGCTGCGGGCTGAGCCGTGGACGCCGGAGCCTGAGTCGCCGACCCGAGCTGACCGGTTGCCACGAGGATACCGACGACGGCGGCCCCGACGAGCACCGGCAGCGCGATCAACGCCGCGACCTTCCCCCGCCCGCGAGGCGCACGTCCGCCCCCCCCGCCCGGACCCCCCGGCACGAAGGGCGCGCCCAGACCAGGCGCCAGGATCGCCGTCGCGATCGGCGGCGCCCGCACCGTGTGCACGGGCGGTTCGATCTCGGGGGCCACGGGCGTCGCCATGCGGACCGACCGGGGCGCGGCCGGCGCGGCCGCCATTCCCGCCGTGGCCGCGCGCTTGCCCGACATGGCCGCCTCCACCGCGAGGCGCATCTCCGTCGCGCTCGCGAACCGGAGCTCCGGCCGCGGGGCCATCGCCCGGTGCACGAGGCCGGCGAGCTCCCGCGGGGCCTCGGGCGCGGCGCGCAGCAGCGGCACGGCCTCCCCTCGCTCCACCTTGAACGCGACGACCCGCGCGTCCTCGCCGGTCACCGGGCGCGATCCCGCGATCATCTCGTAGAGCATCACCCCGACCGCGTAGACGTCGGCGCGCGCGTCCACCTTGTCGGCGCTCCGGGCCTGCTCGGGCGCCATGTATTCGGCGGTCCCCATCACCACGCCGGCCACCGTCAGGTTCTTCTGCTCGTCGGTGCGGCGCGCCTTCGCGATCCCGAAGTCGATGAGCTTGAGCACGGGCTTGCCGCTCGTGAACGTGACGAAGACGTTCTCGGGCTTCAGGTCCCGGTGGATGACCCCGAGCGCGTGAGCCGCCTCGAGCGCCTCGAGGATCTGCACGGCGTACTCGCACGCGAGCGGAGGCAAGAGCTTGCGCTGGCGGTCGAGGGCGCTCGAGAGCGGCTCTCCCTCGAGCAGATCCATCACGATGTACGCGTCGCCCTCGGGCGTCCGATCGACGTCGGTGACGTGCACCACGTGCGGGCTGCGAATCTGCGCGGCGACGCGCGCCTCCTGGAGGAAGCGCTCGACGAGCCCCGTCCGGCGGGCAAGCTCGGGGTGAAGGACCTTGACGGCGACGCGGCTCCCGAGCCCTATGTGAAGCGCTTCGTAGACTGACCCCATCCCCCCGTCGCCCAGCAGCCGGACCAACCGGTACTTGCCGCCGACGACCGAGCCGATGGAGATCATGCAGCGCAGTCCGAGTGTAGCCGATGGCCGGCCTACCCGGGCCGCAGAGAGGTTAGCCGGCCGGGCCGCGGAGGTTAGCCGGGGCAGCCGATCTCGGCCTCTTGCCAGACGCCGCCCTGGCAGACCTCGCTCGTCCCCCCGTCGATGTTGCAAGAGCCGTAGTCGCACACGAGCTTGGGCACCGAACAGAAGCTGCCGAGCGGCGGGCGCGGGAGAGGGCACTGCATGTCGACGGGGTCCTGGCATACCCAATGAGCGGCAGGCGCCGAAGAGTCGACGAGCATGATCGGGTCCGCACCGATGAGGGGATTCACGGCGCACTCGCATCGCCCCTTCGCGTAGTCGCACAGCGTGCCGCTCGGCGTGCACGCACCGCCGGTCGCCGCGACATCGAACGTGAGCGGACAGGCCGCAGGAAGAACAGTGCTGCAGTCCGTCGAGTCGGCAGGCGTCAGAAGCCAGGTCAGCTTGCTGCTGCACGTCACGACCGTGTCGCAGCTCTCGACCGTGCTCGTCCCGTACTCGCACTCGAGGCCGGGCGGCATGCAGGGCTGATTCGGCATGGGCCCGGGAGGAGGTGGGCACACGGGAGCGGGGCCGCCGTCGTTGCACGTGAGGCACCCGCCGCTGCTGCTGGCGCCGCCGCTGCTCCCGCTTCCAGCGCCGCTGCTGCTCGTCGCGCCGCTGGTGCTCCCGCCGCTGCTTCCGCTGCTGCCGCTGCTTCCGCTGCTGCCGCCGCCGCTCGTCGTCCCGCCGCTGCTACTCGCGCTGCTCCCGCCGCTGCTGGCAGTGCCGCTGCTGCTACCGCTACTCGCTCCGCCCGAGCCACTCCCCGCGCCGGATCCGCTGGCTCCGCTGCTGCCTCCCTGGTCTCCGCCGCCGTCGCCCGTCGTGAACGTCGACCCTCCGCACGCGATGGCTGCCACCGCCCCCATAAGCCCGAATCCGAAAGCTCGCCTCATGCCACACAGGTTAACAGGGCGCGCTTCGCGGTGCACCCTTCAAGCGGCCTTTTCGAGCTCGCTCGCCCGCAGGATCTGCCCCACGGTCTCGGCGTCGTCGATCGACGCGAACACCGGGCGGAGGGCATCGTCGTCGTTGCCCTCGCCGAACGCCCCGCTCGGCGCCATCGCGCGCGCCTGGGGCCCGTCGAGCACGAGGAAGACGTCGTGAAGCTTCTTCGCCGGTGCGTCGATCACGTACGCGATGCGCGCACGGTCGAGCGACAGCTCTTCGCTGCCTCGACGGATGAGGACCCGCGCATTCGTGACGAAGTAGCGTGTCTCGCGCGCCAGTCGCGAAGGCCGCAGCAGGGCCGCGTACCCGACGCCCACGGCCACCGCGAGGAGAAGCAGCATCCCGAGCGCGACGCCCCCGACGAGCAGCACGGCGAGCACGGGGGGCAGCGCGTGCAGCCGCAGGACGCGTGCGAGCGTCGGCACCGATCGCGCGACCGCCCGGGTGAAGGTGACAGCGAGGACGACGCCCGCGCCGGCCGTCACCGCGCGGCGCAGCGTCCAGGGCGACGCGAGAGGCGCCGCGGACCAGAGGACACGCTCGCCGGGGTCGAGCCGCTGCGCGAGCGGGCGGTCACCGCTTCCGAGCGGCGCGCTCGGCTCGATCCCGCGGACGAGCGCCCACAGGCGGTCGGGCGCCTCGACGTCGTGCAAGGAGAGCGAGAGCGTGCGCCGCAAAGCCCCCGTGGGGACCGCGCGGATGAGGACGAGGTCACCCACCGACGGGTCGCCGGGGTTCCACCGCACGAGCGCGTAGCTTATCTGCGAGATCTGGATAGACCGGCGGATCCTCCCCCGGCGCCAGATGACGTGCCCCTCGGTCACGACGTACTCGAGCTGCGATCGCCACCAGAGCGGCGCGCGCCACGCGGCCAGCGCGATCGTCGCGCACCACCCCGCGAAGAGGACCATCCCGCCGACCGGCACGTCGAGCGATTCGGCGACGACGACCGCGTAGCAGAGGGTCACCGCGGCCGCGACGACCGCGACGAGGGCCATCACCTTCTGGGCGAAGGGTACGGCCAGCGCACGACTGCGCCCCTCCCAAACGATGCGCTCGCCGAACAGCGAGTCACGGCCCATGTGTGAACCTCTCCTCAACAGTGCGTCCCGGGAGGCGTCCTGTCCAGGAGCCGGACGGTTTTCCAGTCACCGCGGATCACCGCGGTAGCGGTCGCGCCTCGAATCGGCGGGTGGGACCGCGGGCGTGGGCGTGGAGAGCGAGCGATGCGCACAACTGGGGCATGGGTATGCCTCGCGCCGCGGCGGCCTCGGGGTAGAGGCTCATCGCGGTCATCCCGGGGAGCGTGTTCACTTCCAGCAGCGTGATTCGATCGGGAGCGCCGTCGTCGCCGACGACGAAATCGACGCGCGAGAGATCCCGGCAGCCGAGGGCGGCGTGGGCCAGAACGGCGAGCTCCTGGACGCGCGCGGTCACCTCCGGCGGCAGGTCCGCCGGGCACGCGTGCACGCTGCGGCCGGGCGCGTAGCGCGCCTCGTACGTGTAGAAGGCGTCGCGGGGCGAGACGACCTCGGTGGGCGGGAGGGCCTCGGCGCGATCGAGGTGCAGGACCCCGCAGGTCACCTCGCGACCGCGCGCGAAGTGCTCGACGATCGCGACGTCGTCGATCGCCCAGACCGCCTCGAGGGCGCGCGCCACGTCGTCGGTGCCCGCGTCGGCTTCCAGCCGCGCCACGCCGATGGCCGACCCGTGCGCCGAGGGCTTCACGACGAGCCGCGCGCCAACCTCCCGGCGCGCGCGCTCGGCCGCCGCGCGTGCGTCCCCGCGCGGAACGTCCGTCCCCTTCGCGACCGGCAGCCCCGCCCGATCGAAGAGGACGCGCGCGATCCGCTTGTGCATCGCGACGGCGCTCGCGACGACGTCCGACCCGACGTACGGCAGCGCGAGGACCTCGAGCAGCCCCTGGAGCGCGCCGTCCTCGCCGACCGCGCCGTGGACCGCGGGGAACACGACGTCGTAGCCGCCTGTGCGAAGGGACTCCGCGAGAAACGAATCGAGCTCGAGCCGCACCACCGTGTGCCCCGCGTCCGCGAGCGCCTTCGCGACGCCGGCCGCCGACGCGCGGCTGACCTCGGCCTCCGTCGACGGGCCTCCCTGGACGACGGCGACCGACAGGCGCTTCGGCGGGCTCACGTCTTCTCTTGCGCGGCCTTGGCGGACGCCGACATGTCCACCAGATCGATCCCCAGCTTCCCGGCCACGTCGAAGATCCGCGGGTCGCGGTAGAACTCGCCGAAGCAGACGCGCGCGATGCCTGCGTTGGCGACGAGGCGGAAGCATCCCCAGCAGGGGCTGGCGGTGACGTAGATCGACGCGCCCTCGATGCGCACGCCGTTGCGGGCGGCCTGGACGATGGCGTTCGCCTCGGCGTGGACGGTGCGCACGCAGTGCCCGTCCTCCATCAGGTGCCCCTCTTCGTCGCAGTGCGGGAGGCCGCGGATGCTGCCGTTGTAGCCGGTCGCGAGGATGCTCTTGTCGCGCACGATGACGGCGCCGACGAACTTGCGGTCACACGTGGAGCGCGTGGAGACCTCGCGCGCGATGTTCATGAAGTACTCGTCCCACGAAGCGCGGACACGCATGTGGGGTCGAGCGTAGTACGTGTTTGTCACGAGAGGAGGGGATTCGCCGCTAAGCCGCGAAGCCGCAAAGAGGAGGGAGGATGGCTCGCTGAACCGCACGTCGTCGACCCAAGATCTCTTGGCGCCTTCGCGGCTTGGCGGCTCACATTCTCCAACCCGCCGCGCCTTCCCCAGCCGGGAGCGGGGACCCCTGATGGGGAGGAGAGACATCGTTGGGATTGACAAAGGCGTGGGGCGCGCGGCATTGCTCGTCGGATGCGTCTGGGTCTGACGGGCATGGTTGCTGCCGCTGGATGGCTCGTGGCGACGGGCGCATTGGCTCAGGGGAGCGACCGCGACGTGGCGCAGGCGATCGTGGACGAGCTCGGGAAGGATGCGGCGCATCAGGCGATCACGGCAGAGCCGGTGGGGCTGGCGCGGCTGGCGCTCGAGCGCGGGCTGCGGCTGCATTCGCTCGCCGACGAGGTGCACGCGCGAGAGGCCGACGGGCTCGCGCGCGAGTGGGCGGAGGTGGCGCGCGACCTGGTGCGGGCGGCCGACGCCGAGACGAAGGCGGCGGAGGTGCGGCGCAAGGCGCTCGACGAGCGGGTGCAGCTCGAGCGAACGCGGGCCCTGATAGACGAGGGAATCGCGAGGATCGGGCGGCTGAAAGCGGAGCTCGACGAGGCGAAGAAGGCGGCAGGCGACGCGAAGCAAGGCCGGCGCGCGGTCGAGGTGCACGACGGGGACGTGAAGCCGCCGACGAAGGCACCGAAGAAGGCGGCGCCGGTGAAGCCGGGCGCGGCGGGCGGAGCGCCGTGAGGGGCGTCGCGGGATCGAGCCTGGTGCTGGTCGCGGCGCTGTCGGCCTGCGGTAGCTCGCCGCTGCGCATTGCGGCTCTCGACGACGTGGATCGGGTGCGGGTGACCGCGGGCGCGAGGGAGGGTGCGGAGATCGCGCCGGAGGCGTTCGCACACGCGGAGCAAGAGCGCGACATGGCCCAGCGCGCGCAGGTCGCGGGGGACAACGTCGGCGCGCGCCTTCACGCGGAGCGAGCGATCGCGGCGTACCAGCACGCCCTCGTCATGGCGCGGCTCACGCGCGCGGCGACCGAGCTGGCCGACGCGCAGCAGTCCCTGGACGACGCCACCGCGCAGCGGCAGGCGATCGAGGTCTCGCGGGCCACGCTGGACGCGGACGCGCTGGCGCTCGAGAAGCGCGCCCAGGTCGAGCGCGAGCGGCTGCTTCCGGCGCTGAGCGCGAGCGCGTCGGGCGACCGCGAGGCGGCGCGGCTCGTCGCGACGCAATCGATCGCGCTGGAGGCGCGTCTCCTCTGCGGCGCCGCGCGGCTCGTCGCGCCGGACGCGGCGGGGCTCAAGGACGCCGAGGACACCGTGGCGAAGCTCGAGGCGCAGGTCGGGAAGAAGGCGCACCCGGCGCCGGTCGACGACGCGACGCGCGTGCGGGCGCAATGCCTGGAGGTGTTGACGCGTGGACGGAGGGTCTTGAGCGGCGACGAGGGACGCGCCGACGTTCTGCTCGCCGAGCTGTCGGCGGCCGGAGGGTGGGAGCCGTCCCGCGACGAACGAGGGGTCGTGGTAACGCTGCGAGGAGGGTTTCGCGGGGTCGAGCTGACCGACGCGGCGGCGTCGAAGGTGAAGGACCTCGGTCGCGTGGCGAGTGCGCACCCGGGGTTCGCGGTGCAGGTCGTCGTCCACGACGCGGCGGCGCCGGCGGCGCACGACGAGGGAGACGCGAAGCGCGCGGACGCGACGGTGAAGGCGCTCGTCGCGGGGGGCGCGGACGCGGCGCGAGTGCACGCGGAGCTCGCGGGGGCGCGGCTGCCGGTGGTGGACCCGGGGGACGCGAAGATGCGCGCGCGTAACGAGCGGGTCGAGGTGGTGTTCGTGCCGGCGGGGCGGTGAACGCGGCGGGGTGGAGAATGTGAGCCGCCAAGCCGCGAAGGCGCCAAGAGATCTTGGGGTCGAGGACGGGCGGTTCAGCGAGTCATCCTCCCTTCTCTTTGCGGCTTCGCGGCTTAGCGGCGAATCCCCTCCCGGAGAATCGACGTCGCCGTTCGGGCAAAGCGCGTTCGGGGTCGGCCTTCGACCGTGACCCGGCGGACGACGGGCGTCAGCCGTCGGCCTGCGGCCGTTGTGGCTCGGACGAGGGCCGTGGTGGGCGCGGGAACGGCCTTCGTCCGCCGGGGAAGCGACGTTCCCCGCGCTTCCTCGGGCCTTCACCGCGGGGGCACGGCCGTTCACCGGCCTCGAGACGCCGTAGGCCGAGGGTCCGAAGCCCTGGTCCGCCGTCCGACGGGCGTTCACCGAGCGGACTCGGCTCTTCACCGCGTTGTGAAGGGCGTGGTCCGAGCGTTGACGCCCTCTCCCCGAAAGAAAATGAAAAATCGACATGCCCCCCTGTCGGTTTTTCGTTTTTCAAACGGCTTAACAGGACAGAAGCCCACGAAGCCCGACGCGGACATGGTGTTCGCGCGCGTCTCCGGGGGCAGTCACGACCAGTCAAAAGGAGATACGTGTCATGCCCAGTGCCAATCGAACCGCGCAGCAGGACCGCGATCGCAAGATTATCGCGGCGATCCAGAAGTACTTGATGGCTCTTTCTTCGATTCTCATTCGCGGCGTTGGCTACACGCCGGCGCAGCTCATCACCTTGTTTCAGAACGACATCGCCACCGCCGACGCCGCCACCACGGCGAAGGCTGCGCTGCACGACGCGGTCACCGCCGCGAAGACGCAGCGTGCGACGATGGGGCCGCTCTTGGTCGGGTTCCGGACGTTCGTCCTGAACCAGTTCAAGGACGCCAGCATCATCACGGCGTTCGGCTTCTCCCCCCAGAAGGAGGCGACCCGCACGGTGGCGGACAAGGCGGTCGCCTTGACCAAGACCAAGGCGACGCGTACCGCGCGTCACACGATGGGGTCGAAGCAGAAGAAGACCGTGACGGGTACGTCGACCGCTCCCGCGGCGACGACTCCCGCCACGCCCGCGACGACGGCCGCCAAGCCGACGCCGTAGCAAGCCGCACGCAGTAAAGGAGGACGGAGGGCTCCGCGCGGTGACGCGGGGCCCTCCGTGCTCGTTTGGCGTTGTGGCGCCAGTCAAGGAAGGAGAGCCACCAAGCCACGAAGGCGCCAAGAGAGGGATGAGCTGGAAGCCGGGTACCCAAGCATTTCTTGGCGGGCTTCGCGGCTTGGCGGCTCACCTCTCAACCGCGAGCCCCGTCCACCCGGCGCCTCACACCGCCAGCTTGTACCCGAACCCGTACACCGTGAGGATGTGCTGCGGCTTGTCGGGGCTTTTCTCGATCTTGCGGCGTAGCTTCACGATGAAGTTGTCGACGGTGCGGTTGGTCGACGACGACTCGAGGCCCCAGATCTTCGTCAGGATCTCGTCTCGGCTGACGGGCTGCCCCGCGCGCTCGGCGAGCATGCGCAAGAGTTCCACTTCGTAGAACGACAGCATGTGCTGCCGGCCGCGCGCGGTGACCGACTGCGCCGTGAAGTTCACCGCGGCTTCACCGAGCGCCAGGGTCTCCGGGACTCCCCCTCCCCCGCGGGCGGCGCGGCGGAAGAGGGCGCGCATCCGGGCGATGAGCTCGTTCACGCCGAACGGCTTCGTCACGTAGTCGTCGGCGCCGGAGTCCAGGCCGCGCACCTTGTCGGTCTCCTGCGAGCGCGCCGTCAGCATCACGATCGGCACGCGCGGGTCGATGCGCCGGATGGACTCGCACACGGCGTACCCGTTCATGTCCGGGAGCATCAGGTCGAGGACGATCGCGTCCGGCGCCTCGGTGCGCGCCAGCGCGATCCCCTCTTGCCCCTTACCCGCCGCGATGACCCGGAAGCCCTCGAATTCGAGGGCGTCCCGCAACCCGAGAACGATGTGCGGCTCGTCGTCGACGACCAGGATGGTCTTCTTGGCCGGCGGCATCGCGGATCAGTTGTCGCCGGTCGTGACCCCGCTGCTGCTGGAGCTGGAGCCGCCGCCGCTGCTGCTTCCGCCGCCGCTGCTGCTGCCACCGCCGCTCGGCGCGGTCGTCGCCGCCATGCCGGAGTCGAGGACGCCGACGCTCTGCTCGAGGCACTGCAGGTTGACGGTCGCGCCGCTGGGCGGCTCACCCGCCGTGAACAGAATGGCCTGGGGGCACGAGCCCCCCGCCGCCGCTCCCGTCACGTAGCACCAGCCCGAATCCTTTGCGCTAAGGCACGAGCCCGTCGACGAGAAGTCCATTGGGTTCGCGCCCTGCGTGAGCTGGGCTAGCGCGCAAACCGACTGTCCTGCCGGATCCTGAATCCCGGTGGTGCTCCCGCCGGCGGCCTGGACCTCTTGCTGGTAGGCAGTCTCCTGCGCGTCGCAGAAGGCGTCGAGGACCGTCGGGTCGAACGTCGTGGCAGATGAGCCGCTACCCGAGACAACACTACCCGGTCCGACGAGGCCTTGCGTAGCATTGCAGTTCGGGGCCTTGCACGTACCCCCCGTCGCCGCCGGAAGCTGCACGAGAATCAGGCACGGCACCGACCCGTCCGAGCTGACCGTTAGCTGCTCGGGCAGGCACTGGTTGGTAAGCGCGTTCTTGAGGCGATCGATGATGGCCGCGACCGCCGGCCGGTACCCGTAGAGCGGGTCATCCCCCGCCGCGTTGTCCGTCACGTCCTGCGGGCAGATCGACGAGACGATGCCCTGCGTGCCCATGAGATGCGTGAGCTCGAGCTCGCGAATCGTCGGGTATGCCTTGGCGCCAATCTGGCTCGTGATCGTCGTCTGGTTGCAGATCGGGGGAAGCTGCTCCGCCGTGACCGAACCTGCGGTGTGCGGGCAGTCGCAGAAGTTCTGGTTCTGCGGCAGCGTGCAATCGCGCGGGGTGGCCAGCGGGAACGTGCAGGCATACTCGCGGTCGACGTTGAGGATGTGCCCCGTCCCCGAGTTGGTGACCCAGTCGCAGACCCCGTCGGCATCCGGGGCTGCGGGACAGGCGGGAACGCCCGAGCGCGGCGTGAACGACTCGATCATGTGCGAGTCGATGCCCGTGTAGTCGTAGTTGGGGGGGATGGAGTTATTGCCGAGGATCTTCACCCAGTCGGCGTCCGACAATGCGCTCGCCATCGAGTTGTTCGGCGTGAAGTGAAGGAGCTGCCACGGAACGCCGCCGATGTGCGCGTAAAAGACGAGGTCCTTGGTTCGCGGGCCCGGCGGAAGCTGGCAGAGGGTCTTCGAGTTCGTCCCCGAGGTGGGCAGCGCACCCGCGAAGAGCGGATTGGTGCAGTCGTTGATCCCCATGTAGCCCGACGACGTGATCACACCTTGCGCATTGGCCGGATATTCGCCGTTGCGATCCGGCACGGTGGGCGACGTCAGACCGTTGAGGTAGCGCTGGATGGGGAACTGCGGATCGAGCCCGTACTTCGCCTTCGTATGGACGTGACGAAGGTTGAGATCATAACCCCAGTCGTTCGTGTTGCTAGAGGCCGAGTAGACCCCCATGTTCGCGCTGCTCGGGTTGCAGTTCGGGTCGGCCGCTTTGGCCGATGCGGTGAGCTGCGCGCACGACTGGCAGCCCGGGTCGCCCGGGTTCCCGCCGACGCCGTCCGCCCCGCACTGCGACGTGCCCCTGGGAGGCGAGAAGGCCGACGACATCCAGTTGAAGCCCTGCTGGCCGAGCGAGCGAACGTCGACCTCGGAGTCGTTCTCGTCGCTCAGGACGATGATCGTGACGAGCGAATCGGGACGCAGAAAGTCGGCCCGCTGCTGGAGGATTACCTGGTCGACGCCCGACCAGTTGGCCTTGCCGCCGGTCTCCACCAGGCTGTCGTACGGATCTGGCTGGACGAGAAAGCGGTACCAGCTCTCGAGCTGCGATTCGATTCCGCACCCGAAGACGCCGACGCCTCCGACCATCGCGGTGAAGTCGCTGTTGAGCGTCGCCGAAGCGGTCACCGGCATGCCGACGGGCGCTGCGCTGTTCGCCGTCACGGCCGGATACCAGTAGAGGAAGCCCTGCGAGGCGTCGCCAACGGACCCTTGGGTGGCCGAACTCCCGTCGGCCGCGTACGTCAGGCTCCGGTTCAGGAGGTGCGCCATGTCATCGTTGTTGGCCAGCAGGTTCGAGAACGGCGGGAGGGCCATCGCTGTCGGCACGCACGCGTCGCCCAGCCTCTGGCCGAGCGCGGAGCTCACGATGCCGATGTGCATGTTGTGCACGGGGGGGAACTCGACCTGCGTGCCAGGGAATGCGGCGCACGAGCCCATCGTCGACGTCCCGGACGCTACGTTCGTCGTGGGGTTGACGCAGTTCGGGTTGATGAGGCCGTTGATGAGGTCGGGAATCGCCGCCGCTAGATAGTCCTGCTTGTCACCCATCGACGCGGAGTTGTCGATGTCGAAGAGGAGGTCGATCTTGTCGATGACGTTGTTGTGAACGACGTTCGTGAAGTTCGTCTTCAGGTTGGGGTTCGCGCTCTCGACGGGGCGCGTGAGGCAGCCTGCACCCATGACGCCGACCCCGGCGACGACAGCGGCCACGACGGCCCCCTGCTTGATTCTTCGGTTCATGATCGCTGCTCCTCTGAACGCGCGACGGCGACTTGGATTTACCACGACTGACGCCCTCGACCCCGAAATTCATAGAGCAGGAGGCGTGCCGCGGTCGAGTCTCTCGAAGCATCGGGGAAAACGGGGGTACGCGGGGCGCCCTACGTCAACTGCGTTGGCGTTCGCTCTCTGGGGTTGGCGGCGGGAGGTGTAGGGGGTTCTCTTCCAAACGGGGGCTGGGGGGGCCCTCGCTGGTGGCGCCTTCGGCCGGGCCAAAGGTAGCGCGGAGGGCCTTCACGTGGCGGGCCGTGACGCCCGGGACCGCGAGGAGGGTCGCGTCGGCGGCCGCGCGGATCGCCGCGAGGTTGCCGATGTTCCGGAGGAGAGCCTTCTTGGTCTTGTCGCCGAGGCCCTTCACGTCGTCGAGCGGCGAACGGAAGCGGCGTTTCTTGCCGATGCGCATCCGGGCGCGGTTCGAGAAGCGATGCGCCTCGTCGCGGAGGCGCGCGAGGAGGAAGAGAGACGTCGTGGTGCTCTTGAGCGGGATGGGGTTCTTCTGGCCGGGCAGGTAGACGCGGTCCACGAGGTTCTCGCCGAGGACGTTCTCGCGCTCCTTCGCGAGCGCCACGATGCACAGATCGTGGAGCCCGAGGTCGTGCGCGGCCGCGAGCGCGACGGCGAGCTGCCCCCGCCCGCCGTCGACGACGAAGAGATCCGGCGCATCCCACGCGACGTCCCGCTCCGACGGCTCGCCGCTCGCCTCCCCTTCCCCCTCCACGGCCGGCACATCGGGCGCCGCTTCCCCCTCCACGGCCGGCGCGTCGGGCGCCGCTTCCGCCTCCACCACCGGCACGTCGGGCGCCGCTTCCGCCTTGAGCGCCCTGCGGAAGCGGCGCGCGAGGACTTCGTACATCGACCCGTAGTCGTCGTTGATCTGTCCGCCCGGTTCGCGGGGCGCCGTTCCGCGGACGTTGAAGGTGCGGTAGCGCTTCTTGTCGAGCTCCGCGTCCTTCATCGCGACGACCGCGCCGACGGTGTCTCCGCCGCCGAGGTGGGAGATGTCGCAACACTCGATGCGGCGGGGGACGACGGGCAATCGGAGGCGCTCCTGCAGGTCCCGCAGCCGCTCTTGCACGTCGTCGCTCTGGCGGCGCTTCTCGGCGAAGCTGTGGCGGGCGTTGTCGTTGCCCATCGCGAGGAGATCGACCCTATGGCCGCGGCGGGGGACGGCCAGCGAGACCTTGTGGCCCGCGCGATCGGCGAGCCACGCCGCGATCCCGGCGATGCCCTCGGGCTCGCAGGGCAAGATGATCTCGTCCGGGACGAGGACCGGCAGCGCTTCAGCCTCGGCGTCGGTCGTCTTGGCGAGCGAGGCGCCGTAGTGCTGCGCGAGGAACGCCGCGATGATCTCCTCGTCGGGGATCTCCGCCTGCTTGATCGAATACGTGGCGACGTCCTGCAGCTTGCCCGCGACCACGTGCAAGAGCGCCACCTCGGCGAGATCGCCCTCGCGGTAGAAGCCGAGGACGTCGCGGTCGATGTCGTCGATCGTGACGACGCGCTGCTCCTGGCGCACCTTCTCGACCGCGCGTAGCTGGTCTCGGTACACGGTGGCGAGTTCGAAGTTCGTCTCGCGGGCGGCCTGCTTCATCTTCACGTCGAGCTCGCTCGAGAGCTCGTCGTGGCGGCCTTCGAGGAACTTGGCGACGGCGTCGACCTGCTCGGCGTAAAAGCCGCGGTCGACGTCGATGACGCAGGGGGCGGGGCAGCGCTTGATCTGGTGCTGGAGGCACGGGCGCTTGCGGCTCGCGAACTCGACGTCGCTGCAGGTGCGAAGCTGGAAGTGCTTGTTGACGAGGTGCAGCGTGCGGCGCGCCGCGGTGGCCGAGTGGTAGGGCCCGAAGTAGCGCGAGCCGTCGGGCGCGGGACGGCGGATGACTTCGAGGCGCGGCCAGACGCCTTCGGTCATGCGGCCGAGGCGGAGGGTGATGAAGTCTTTGTCGTCGCGGAGTTTGACGTTGTACTTCGGGCGGTGCTCCTTGATGAGGTTGTTCTCGAGGATCGTCGCTTCCTTCTCGTTCGCCGTGACGATCGTGTCGAAGTCTCCGATGGTCGCCTGGAGGATCGGGATGAAGGCGCGGAGGTCGCCCTGGGCGTCCTGGAAGTAGCTCCGCACACGGGCGCGCAGGCTCTTGGCCTTGCCGACGTAGACGACGACGTTCTTCTTGTCCCTGAAGAGGTAAACGCCCGGCTGAGGCGGGAGGGCGTCGAGCTTCTGGACGACGACGTCGGGGAGCACGGACGACAAGATAGTAGAGTGACGAGGGACCCGCAGTGACCGTTCGGCAGCTCGTCGCGATCCTGAGCCTGCTCGCCGCTCCTTGCTCCATGGCCCGCGACGGGGACGCGGCGCCCCCGCCCGCTGCGGCGCAGCCTCCGCCGGTGGACCCGTGCGGCGGCTCGCGGCGCATGACGCTTCACTTCTACGACGTGGGCCAGGGGCTCGCGGTGCTGGTGGACCTGCCCGACGGGCGGCACGTGCTGGTCGACACGGGCGACAGCGCGCGACGGCCGGGGTGCGGCGAGACGTGCGAGGCGGCGGAGCGGCACCTGCTCGAGCGGCTGCGCGCGGACCTGCACGGGAGCGCGATCGACGTGCTGTGGATAACGCACCCGCACTCGGACCACATCGGCGCGGCGGCCGACGTCCTCGACGCGTTCCAGGTGGGTCTGTACGTCGACAACGGGCGAGACCTCCGCAAGGCCGAGGTGAGGCGCGCGCGGCGCGTGGCGCAGACCCGCGCGGTTCCGATCCGCGTCGTCGACCCCGATCATCCGGACTGGCCCGCGCCGGCCTCGCGCGACGTCACGCTGACGCCCGTCGTCCCGCCCGCGTGGCTACCAGCGTGCGCCCGCGACGCGAACGAGTGCTCCATCGCGCTGCGGATCGACTTCTGCGCGTCCTCGGTGCTGCTGATGGGAGACGCCGAGCACGCGGAGGAGGCGACCCTCGACACGCACGGTCCCGCCGGGTTGCTCCAGATCGCGCACCACGGCAGCGACACGTCGACGACGCCGGGCTTCCTCGCGAGGGCGCGCCCCCGCTACGCCGTGATCTCCGCGGGCAAGCCCGACGAGGGCCTCAACCGCGAGTACTGTCACCCGCGCGCCCTCATCGTCCAGCGCCTCACGCGCCTCCTGGGTGGCCCGGGCGCGAAGACCCTCCCCGCCTTCGACGGCGACCGCTGCGAATCCGCCCGCGCGGCAGACTGGCTTATTGTCCCGACGAGCGACAGACTCTGGGCGACCGAACGCGACGGCGACGTGGTGCTCACGACTGGCGGGGACGGGGGGTTTGGTTTTGTTAGTCACTAGGATCACCCTGAAGCCTCGCTCCGCCTCGACTCGCTTCGCTCGCTCGGCTCCGCTGCGGCAGGATCATCACCTCCGACACGTCCGGGGGAGCGGCGGCCGCTCCCCCCTTCCCCCAGCCGGGAAACAGGACGAATGCCCGCGGGCCCCAACCATTGTCTCGTGTGCACTCCCGGGTGGGGTGCTCGAGGAGGAGCGGCCGCCGCTCCCCTCGACGTGACGTTCGTGACCAGGTTGCCGCAGCGGAGTCGAGCGAGCGCAGCGAGTCGAGCGGAGCGAGGCTCAGGGTGACTCAGACACCTTCCCAAAAGGGAACACTCGGGGCACCGAGCGCGTCTTCGATGTCGGCGCTTAGTTCGGCGTCGATGACGCGGGGGAGGACCGAGCGCAGGAAGGCGCGGGCTCGGGAGGACCGGAGCCAGGCGGCGATGCCGGCGAGGGCGCCGGTGACGGTGGGGTCGGGCGAGACGAGGAGCTCTTCGAGGTACGGGGCGAGGAGGGTGATCGGCGCGCCGCGCACGGACATCGCGTAGAGAACCTCGGCGCGCTGGGGTGCGCTGGAACGCTCGATCAGGCTCAGGACTCGACGGTCCCGGGGGCTCAGCGGGGGGTTGCCCTGCAGGAGAGCCACCGCGGCGTCGACCGCAGACGCGTTGCCCCGGGCGGGAGACCCGAGGGCGGCCTCGAGGCCCGCGCGTACCGTGTCGCTGCGCCGCCACACGCGCGCCGCGGCCGAGAAGAGCGGCGACTCCGGCCGCGCGATCGCGTCGACGGCCCACGAATCCGGGAGCGAGCCGGCGTCTCGCAAATGGCGCGCGCACTCGACCGCGGCGTCCACCGCGCCCTCGTCGCGCTCCGCGACCTCGAGGACGCGCTGCGCGATGACGCGCGCGGCGTGCCCTCCACGCGCGAGGCCCATCGACGACGCGTTGTGCAACCGCGTCCAGTCGTGGTCCGCGAGCGCCAGCGCCATCTCCGACGCCAGCCGCGCGTCGACCGCCCGGTCTCGCCATCCGACCACCAGCCCGCGAGCCTCGTGGGCTCCCAGATCGTCCTCGAGGGCGACGGCGAGCACGCGGTCGAGCAGCTCCGGCGGCGCGCCCACGAGCGCCAGGACGCGGAGCGCGTCGTCCACCCGGCCGGTGTCCTCCGAGGTCACGTGCTTCGCGGCAAGCGCGCGCAGCGACGCCGACTGCTCGCGCGCGATGGCGCCGCGCTCGACCAGATCGCCGAGGCGGCGCATCCAGCCGAAGCTCTCCGGCTCCGAGAAGCGCGTCGCCACGAGGCACAACCCTTCGATGCCGACCTCGCCGAAGCGCGCGAGGATGGTCGCCGACCAACCGCCGTCGCCCTCGCGCGAGCTGAACGTGGGCTCGCCCGACTCGGCGTCGTCGCCGATGAGCTGTAGAAGCAGGACCAGCGCCTCGCGGTCGGGCGCCTCGGCGAGCAGGACTCGGGACATGGCCTGGCGAGCGGCGGCGACCCTCCCCTGCATCACGCCAAGCCGCGCAGCGAAGCGGTCGCTCGGGGGAGACTGCAGGAGCGACGCGCCCAGCATGTCGGCCGGCCCGACGGGGCATGCGCTCTGGAACCTGTCGAGCCACTGGCGTCGCGCCGAGTCCCGCACCGCGAGCGCCGGGTCGCTGGCGGCCAGGCGAAGGCGAGGCTCGGCGAGATCGTCCGGAAGGCGCGCGAGGGCCGCGAGCGCGCGTGTCCTCTCGTGCACCCTGGCGCACTTCAGCCAGTGGTCGACCATCACCGCGGCGGTCGCCGGGAACGCCACCGAGAGCGCCTCGGTGGCCCACCCCGCGTCGAGCCACATCGTGTCGTGCTCGGCGTCGATGAGATCGAGGAGCGCCTCTTCGGCTTCCTCGGGCCGCACGCGCGCGAGCGCCGTCACGACGGCGTCGGCCAGCGTCCGCTCGTCGTCCTCTTGCTCCTCGTCGCGCAGCCAGTCGGGAGGAGCGTGCGCCACGAGGTCGCGCAGAACATGCACGAGGTCGGCCTCGAGCACCGCGCACGGCTCCGCCGTCGCCAGCGCGTGGAGGGCATGGGCGCGGACGGCGAAGCTCGGAAGCCGGAGAGCGCGACGAAGCGCCGGCGCGGCCGCGTCACGCCGTTCGAAGAGGGTCACCAGATCCACGGCGACCGCCCTGGAGGCGTGCGTGGGCCCCGCGTCGATGACGTCGGCCAGCCTCGCGACGACGGCGATTCCGTCGCCCACCGCGGGGGTCCAGTCTTCGTCCGAGCGGAGCGCGCGGGCCATCTCGCGATCGGCGGCGTGGGCGACCTCGACGAGCAGGTCGGCCGTCTCGGGGTGGTCGAGCGAGAGCATCGTCGCCGCGCAGGCCGAGCGCTCGCGCTGGCGCCTGCTCATCCTCGGCCCGTGACGCACGAGCAAGCGGAGCAGCCGGACCGACTCCTCCGGATAGGCATCCATGCCCACGAGCGTCACTCCCAGGCGATCCGCCTTCGTGAGCAGGCGCTTGGCGGCGCGGGCGCTCGCGTCCTCGTCCGAGAGGGCCCAGGCTTCGGCAACCGCCAGGGCGAGAGGGCGGCACGCCTTGCGCAATCGCTCGAGCGCGCGCTCCGACTCCGCCGCGTCGAGGATGGGGGGCAGGGCGACATCCAGGCGCTCCGCGCCCTCTTCGTCCGCCGCCCGCAGCGGTCCGGCGAGGTCGGCCGTGTCGCCCGGACGCGCGAAGCTCCACGCGAAGTGCTTCGCGAGGATCGCGTCGAGCTGGTCGGTAGGTCGCATGGAGCCGCTCATGAATAGGTAGGCGGGGCACGGCGGCCACGTCAAATGCTAGGGCGGGACGTCCTGGGTGCGGAAGATGACCGTGCTGTCGCTCGTCGCGATCTGCCGCGCAAAGAGCTGGACGAAGCTCCCGAAGAGAGCATCGGTGGGGCCGATGCCGGTGCTGCCGGTGGGACGCGACAGCCAGTGTTGCGTCTGTTCGACCATCTCGGGAGAAACCGGGTTGACCTCGACGACGACGCCGAGAAAATACGGCTGCCCTGCCACGAGCAGCCCGCGCCGGACGACGGGGAGGTCGCTCGCGGCGGCGCACAGGCGCAGGACGCCCTCGAGGTTGATGACGGGTTGATTGAGCTCCCGGTCCGGCTCGCTCAGGTGCACCATGTAGACCTCGTTCCAGAGGTCGTAGCTGACCCGGCAAACGCGCGTCGCGAGGGCCACGGGAGACACCTCCCCCTCCCGGTAAACGTACGCGCGCATCGCGATGACCATCTGCAGGCCGTTCGACATCTTCTTGACGAGCGCCGGGTCGGCGAGGACGTCGCGGTACCCGAAGCTCGCCCGGAGCAGATCGTGATCCCACGAGTAGTTCGCCCTCCGCGGAGGCAGGGCGCCCGGGTTCGCAGGTTGCTGCGGAGTGGGCACCTGCGCATACGCCGCGAGCGGCACGGAGGCGACGAGCGCCGCCGCGAGCACGAACGCTCCGTTGAGCCGGCGGAGCCGCGTCATGGCCGCGCCGCTCCCCCTTGGGGGCCGCGAAACGGCACGAACCCGACGAGGTTCCCGATTCCGAGGACGAAGCCGCCGACCTGGGTGTCGATGCGCAGTCCGGCGTTGAACGTCAGATCGACCGGCACCGTGGCGAGGCCCTGGTAGCCGCGCGGACGGTCGACGATCTCCTCTTCGTTGAAGACGCTGTAGAGCCCGAAGCTCGCGAAGACGTCGACCCCGTAGATCGAGCGCCTGCCGCGGTAGACCGGGACGCGGTACTCGGCGTCGACCTTGGCGGCGTAGTTGCCGTAACGGATCTCGACGATGTCGGTGCTGAGGAGGTTCGGCGCCGGGCGGCGGTCGAAGTTGAGGTCGAGGACGCGGTCGGGCAAGAGGTCGCTGAAGTCGCCGACGTAGAAGCGCTCGAAGAGCGGCGCGTCGCCGAACACTCCGCCCGCGAAGCCCTCCAGGTGCAGGACGTGGCCCCAGGGGAGCGTGAACCACTGCGACCCGTGGAGGACCAGCTTCGCGTACGGGTAGTCGCTCCCGAGCGGCGTGAGCGCGGCCTCCGCCATCGCGCTCGCGTAGTGCCCCATCGTCGGCAGGAACGGCTCGTCGCGCGTGTCGTGCACGATCGTCGTGCGAAGGGTCGACAGGATGCTCGACCCCTGCTCGAGCATGAAGTCGATCGGCTCGACGTCGAGTCCGTAGTGGTCGCTCGCCGCGAGCGGAAACGATGCGTCGATCTTCTCGAGCCTGTAGTCGAAGAACACCTGCGACGAGACGCCGAGGTCGTGCCCCAGTCCGACCCTGCCGCCGAGCCGCTGGTACTGCGCGACCGCGAAGTCCTGCGCCGTCGGCTGCGTCGGGTCGTAGACGAGGACGTCGCCGTTGCCAAAGAAGTCGCGCGCGTCGTTGTAGAGAAACTCGGCGTCCGCGATCCAGTTGGTCTTCAAGAACTGCGGGTCGGCCAGGCGGGCCCGGAACGCGAACTGCTGGTCGGCCACCGCGAAGGCGCCGCCGAGCGCGATGCCCGTGCCGGCGAGGCTCGTCTCGGTGACCGCCGCGCCGCCGTACGCGGTGAGTGGCCGCGCGGAGCCGTTCGAGTTCACGTCCTCGGAGAGGCCGAGCCAGACGTTGTCGACGACGAGCGTGTTGCGCTCGACCAGATCGATGACGAGAACGACGTACCCGCGCTGCGTTCCTCGACGGAGCGAGAGCTGCACGTCGTGGAAGAACCCGGTGCCGAGGAGCCGGAAGCGCGTGAGCGTCAACTCCGGGTCGTCGACGTCGAGGATGTCCCCCGCGTGCAACGGCACGTAGCGCAGGACCACGCGCGAGCGCGTCACCTTGTTGCCGCGCACTTCGATCCCCTCGAGCGTGTACTTCAGGGCGATGGCGCCGGGGGTCCGCACGACGCCCATCCCGGACGCCGCGGCTCCCTTGGGCGCCTCGTCGGTCGAGACGGCCTGGACGGTCGCGGGATCGTGCGGTGCCGAGGTCGACCCCGGCGCGGCGATGCCGATCGTGACGGGCGGCGGCTCGGGGGGCGGACTGGAGACGGACGGCGCGGCGGGCGGCTCCTCGGTCGGCCCGCCCCACGTGCGAACGGCCTGCGCGCGCGCGACCGCGGGCACGAGGGAGAGGACGAACGCTGAAAGAAGCGGGGTGCTTCGCACCGGAGCTTGCGATCCTACAGTCCCCGGCGGCGGAAGTTGTTCGTCATCGCGACGGCGCGGGTCGACGCGACGCGCGCCGTCGAGATCGAGGCTCGGGTGGCGTGGCGCGGGAGAACCGCGGTCGGCCGCGCCGCGCGGGCGGGTGGGTTCGGGCTCATGGTCGGCGGCTACGTGGCCGCGGGCCCCCGCTACACGATGCCGCCGGTGCCGGGGCTCGGCGTACGGAGACGATAGAGGCTTCGCTTTGCCGGAGCGGTCCGGCGTGGCATCTTGCCGCCCCTCGATTCCCCCAAGAAACCGCCCCCGTAGCTCAGTGGATAGAGCACTCGTTTCCTAAACGAGTGGCCGCACGTTCGAGTCGTGCCGGGGGCGCAAGACCAAAGGGCCGCGGACCGTCGCCGGAGGCTCGCGCACGCCCCAGACGACCCGAAGGCACGCGAGCGCACGGAGGATGTAATACGTGACGTCGATCTCCCACCAGAAGAAGCCCTGCCTCGCCGAGCTCATGTAGTGGTGGTGGTTGTTGTGCCATCCCTCGCCGAAGGTCACGACGGCGAGGAGCGCGTTGTTGCACGCGCGATCGCCCGTCGCGTAGCGGCGCGATCCCCACATGTGCGCGAGCGAGTTGATGAGCATCGTCGCGTGAAAGACGGCGAGCGTGCTGACGACGAATCCCCAGACGAGCCCCGGCAGGCCGCCGATGGCGAAGCACGCGATCGCGTACGCGGTCACGGGCAGCCAATCGTGGCTGTCCACCCAGCGAAGCTCCGGATAGCCGGTCAGGTCCGCGACGTTCGATTCGTCGCGAGGCCGCGGTACCGTGCGATCGAACACCCAGCCGACGTGCGCGTACCAGAAGCCGTGCTCGACCGGCGAGTGAAGGTCGCGCGGGCTGTCGGAGTCCTTGTGATGACGCCGGTGGACGCTCGCCCACCAGATGGGCCCGTTCTGCATCGTCGTCGCGCCGAGGACCGCGAGCACGAGCTGGAAGGCTCGACTCGTCTTGTACGACCGATGCGCGAAGTAGCGATGGTAGCCGGCGGTGACCGCCCACATCCTCAGCGCATATCCGCCGGCGGCGAGCGCGGCGACCTTCCACGAGATGGGGACGACGAATACGAAGAGGAGAGAGAGGTGCATGACCACGAAGAGCACGTTCGACACGTGCTCGACCGCGGTGAAGCGCCGCAAGGGCGCCGCGACGATCGACGACAACAGGGCTCCCGGGGCTCCGGTGGAAAGCTCCGGGGCGACTCGGGCGAGATAGTGCGCATTCACGGGTCCTAGCGTTAGTGGACGAGCATCGTCCGTGACTGCCTCGTGATGGCGTAGAGTGTCGTCGTGGCAGCCTCGTCCGCGATCCTCGCCGGAGCGTCCGGTCGGTGAATGTGCGAGCGGATGCCCGTGCAATTGGCATCTTGAAGAATACCTGGACAAGGGCTGCGGAGCGGCTGTCCTCTGGCTGTTTCCGCGCAGCGCGGTGGTAGGATCCGCGGGCGCCGGAGGTGCTGGCCCATGTCCCGTCACACTACGATTGTTGGTGTCTCCTTCATGGTCGCGAGCCTCATCGGCTGCGGCGGCAGCGATCACTCGTCCGCCGACAGCGGCCTCGGCGGCGACGGCACCACCGGGAGCGGCGGCGACGCGTTCTCCGGAGAGGACGGCAACGGGACATCCAGCGGCGCGAGTTCGAGCGGCGGCTCCAGCGGGGCCAGCAGCGGCGGTAGCGGCGGCGGAACGGACGCGTCGCAGTCGACGACCGACGGGGGCGCGCAGGCAGACGCGGGCGCCTACGATCCGTCCGTCTACCAGCACCACAAGAACGGAAACCGCAACGGCGTCTACATCGACCCTGTCCTGACGTCCGGAGCCATGGGCAACGCCGCCACCATGCACGTCCTCCCGGGCTTCATGGGGACCATGACCACGGCCTCGTATGCCCAGCCGCTCTACGTCGAGAAGGGCGTCGGCGGCGCGGAGACCTTCATCGTCGCCACCGAGGCCAATCACGTCACGGCCTTCAACGCGACGACCGGCGCCACGCTCTGGGACCAGGGCCCCACCACGTACGAGCCCCAGGTCACCGGCGGCCTGTCGTGCGCCGGCGACATCAACCCGCTTGGAATCACGGGCACGCCGTTCATCGATCCGGCGTCGCCCATCAACAACGGCGCGGGCGTCATCTACTTCGACGCGATGACGACGACGAACGGCAACACCACGGTGAAGCACCTCGTCTACGCGGTGAAGCTGTCGGACGGCACCGTGCTGCCCAACTGGCCGGTCGACGTGGGCGCGAAGTTCTCCACCTTCGCCTCGAAGGCCCAGAACCAGCGCGGCGCCCTGCAGTTCCTGAACGGCGTCCTCTACGTGCCGTACGGCGGCCTCGACGGAGACTGCGGCCCGTATTTCGGCTGGGTCATCGGCTTCCCCGCGAGCAACCCCCAGAACCCCACGGCCTGGCACACGATGGCCCCCCAGGGAGGCATCTGGGGCCCCGGTTCCCTTCCGACGGACGGCACCTCGCTGTTCCCCGTCACGGGCAACACCGCCAGGGGAACGACGACGTGGGGGGGTGGCGAGGCCGTCATCCGGCTGGGCGCCGGTCCGACCTTCTCCGGGGCCACCGCCGACTACTACGCGCCCATGGCCTGGCAGACGATGGACACGGACGACGCGGATCTCGGCGGCGCGAGCGAGCTCCTGGTCGACCTGCCCGGCACGTCCACGCCCCACCTCGTCGTGGCGGGCGGCAAGGACTCGAACCTTTACATCCTCAACCGCGACAACCTCGGCGGCATCGGCGCGCAGCTCTTCATGCAGTCGATGGCGACCAATCAGTTCAAGGGCGCGCCCGTGACATACACGACGGCCAAGGGAACCTACGTGGCGTTCCACGTCGAGGGCGGGACCGGCACTGGTTGCGGGGGAGCCACGCAAGGCAACATGGTCGCCATCAAGATCACCGGCGGCACGGGCAAGCCCACGGCGAGCGTCGCGTGGTGCTCGAGCGACAACAACCTCGCCTCGCCCATCGTGACGACGACCGACGGCACGGCCGACGCCATCGTCTGGAACGCGAACGATCACCTCTGGGGGTACGACGGGGACACGGGGGCGAAGCTCTTCACCGATGCCAATACGGAGATGAGCGCCACGATCCAGACGTGGAACACCCCGATCGCCATCGGCAAGGGGCGCATCGCCGTCGCCGTCAACGGACAGATCTACGTCTTCTCGGCGCCTTAGCGTCAAGATGCAGCTCACGATGCAGCGCCGAGTCCTCGTCACGTGCTCGCTCGTCGCTCTCGCGGCCTGCAGCCGCCGGAGCGATGCGCCCGCGCCCCCTCCCGCCAGCGCGGCGCCTGCCGCGACGGCCGCGCCTGCCGCGGTTCCCGTCGGCTCACTCCCCAAGGGTCCGCGCGTCTACGTCAGCAACGAAGGCTCGGGCGACGTCACGGTCATCGACATCGCATCGGGCAAGGCCATCGCGACCTTCCCCGTCGGCAAGCGCCCGCGCGGCATCCAGCGATCGCCTGACGGCTCGCGCGTCTACGTCGCGCTGAGCGGAAGCGTCGCCCAGGGCCCCGGCGCGACGGGGGCTCCCCCGCCCGCCGACACGGCGGCGCACGGAATCGGCGTTATCGACACGGCCAAGCTCGCGGTCGTCGACCGCCTCGGCGCCGGGTCCGACCCGGAGCAGTTTGCGCTCGGCAAGGACGGCACGAAGCTCTACGTCGCCAACGAGGACGCCGCGACCGCGTCGGTGATCGACATCGCCAGCCGGCGCATCGAGGCCACACTCAAGGTCGGCGAGGAGCCGGAGGGCGTGGCGGCGAGCCCGGACGGACGCTGGGTGTACGTGACGTGCGAGGGGACGGGCGCGGTTGAGGTCGTGAACGTTGCCACGGAGAAGGTCGACAAGGAGTTGGCTGTCGGCGGTCGCCCGCGCGCCGCCGCATTCCTGCCGGACATGTCGAAGGCGTACGTCACCTCGGAGACGGGCGGCACGGTGACGGTCGTCGGCCTGCCGGCGCACGCGATCGCCAAGACGATCAAGATCGACGGGCGCCCGATGGGCATCGTCGTCGCGCCGGACGGCAAGACGGCGTACGTGGGCACGGGTCGCGGGGCGACCGTCGTCGTGATCGACACCGCCAAAGACGAGGTCGTCGGATCGATCCCGGTGGGCGAACGGCCGTGGGGGATCGCGATCACGCCAGACGGCCGCACGCTCTACGTGGCGAACGGTCCCTCCGACGACGTCTCGATCATCGACGCGACCGCGCGCAAAGAGACCGCGCGCGTGAAGGTCGGGTCGAGGCCGTGGGGCGTGGTAGTCGTACCTTGAATCGCCGCACGCAAGTCGCCTCGCTCTTCGGCGCCGCGGTCGCTTTGACCTCCCTCCCCGCCTTCGGGGCCGTCATCAATGTGTCCCCTGCGGACGGCAACACGGCCTACACCAAGATCGAAGGCGCCGTGGCTGGCGACGAGGTCGTCATCGCGCCGGGCACGTACGCCTTCCGCGTCTACCTGCAGGCGCAGGGGTCTCTGAGCCAACCGATCTACATCCACGCGCAGGACCCTGCGAATCCGCCCGTCTGGGATCTCTCGGGCACGCTCGTCGAGGACGCGCCCGGGAGCTACACGGCGCCGGACAAGAACCGCGGATGCTGGCAGGTGTCCGGTGGAACGAACTACCACATCGACGGCATCGTCTTCGAGAACTGCCACGCGGGCGACTACGACTCCGCCGGCCTGCGGTACTACAGCGGGACGACGGGCCTTCTCATCACGAACTGCCTCTTCCAGGACAACGACAACGGCCTGACCGGCGGCACGGGGGGCAGCGACGCCACGGTGGAGTTCTCCGAGTTCTCGCAGAACGGCAACCTGGGCGCGTCCACGTCGTCCCCGACGCACAACGTCTACATCTACGGCGGCACGTTCGCGATGCGCTACTCGTACCTCCACGATCCATTGCAGGCGGAGAACCTGCATTGCCGCGCCGTGAGCTCGACCATCGAGTACAACTGGTTCGATCGCGCCAAGGTCTACGAGGGCGATCTGATGACCAGCGACGACTACGCGAACAACCCCGTCGGGTCGCTCGCGCAGACGATGATCCTGCGCGGCAACGTGATCATCGAAGCTGCCGCTCAGTCCAACCAGAGCCAGATCTGGGCGGTCTACAACGACGAGGCGTCCGGGTCGCCCGTCAGCTTCTCGATCACAGCGCTCTACAACACTGTCATCAGCGACGGCGGGCACGGCGCCTTCATCCACGTCTCGAACGCCGACGGCACGCAGATGACCGCCGAGGCCGACGACAACATCATCTCCGGCACGAGCCAGCCCATCCTCGTCGAGGACCTTGCCAACGCGACGGTCACCGGCAAGAACAACTGGCTGCAAACGGGCGCGAGCCTGACGGGGCTGTCGGGCGTCACGGGGTCCATCTTCGGAGCCGCCGCGGGCTTCACGAACGCGACGGCGTACGACTTCTCGCTCGCCGCGGGGAGCCCGTGCATCGGCGTGGCGGATACGGCCGTGGGCAACCTGCCGGTCGACGAGTACTACGAGAACGAGACCGTCACACGCATGTACCGCGTGCGCGCGACCGCGATGGACGTGGGCGCGTTCGAGCACACGACCACCGGCCCGG
>Ga0182018_10000780_pt1 | contig 39581 bp, 34 predicted proteins | sample 812P2MmetaG_FD_120490 | JGI IMG/M metagenome (GOLD analysis project Ga0182018, IMG submission 120490) | Permafrost microbial communities from Stordalen Mire, Sweden - 812P2M metaG | ecosystem: Environmental > Terrestrial > Soil > Wetlands > Permafrost | place: Sweden: Stordalen | collected... | reverse complement strand
TCGCTTTGGCCTGCACGAAGGCTTGATAGAGCCGCTCTACGTTTTCGGTCTCGTGGTCCGGATCGGCGCAAACCACGCGGAATGCCGAAGGCGCCTCGGCGACCGCCTTGTGAATCGCAGCAATGGGAGCTTCAGCCGGTGCCGACGTTCTGAGGGTCGAAACCGGGGGCGGTTCAGGGTGCGCCTTCGCGCGCTCCGCCTCGATGGCTCTTGCGGCCGCGCCAAAATGCCGCTGCGAGCGCCCTTCTTCCTTCAACTGCACTTTTTTGCGGAAAATGTCTTTGTACTTGGCGTAGGTTTGCGTCAGGTTGTTGAACCGGAAGCGCTGCCCAAATTTCAGTTCGCCGCCGCGTTCGCCGTAACGCTTGACCATCAGCTCGATACGCCACTCGATTTCCGTGGGAGGGCGCTTTCTGCCGCCACCGAAAAATTGGTCGTATTCAATTTTCAGCTGGCGGATGTCTCGCTCGAGTTGAGCAAGATCTTCGTCAATGGTGGCCATGGGCGGACCTGGTCCTCTGTTACCATGCTAGGAGTCGCCAGTAACGGCGTCAACGACGCCGGTGCCGCACGCCGCCGATGCAGCACCGTACTTGCGCCGAGCGACCTGTCCGCAGGGGCAGTCCCGGCCTATTTCCAAATCTCCGTGTCCGCTGCGCTCCTGCCTTGGCGCCGTCTGCGTTGAGCTTTTTCCCTGCTCTTGCCTTGCTTCGGACGCTTCCACTCCTCTCACCTTCTGTGTTGAAATGTCTCCCATGGAATCCCACGGCAAGCGCGCCCTTTCGGCCGACCAAGCGGAGCTGCTTCGCCAAATCCCCTCGGTTGACGAACTCCTGGCTCAACCCCGCCTCGCTTCCCTGGCGAAACGAATCGATCGAACGTTGCTGCTCGAAGTGACCCGCGCCACGCTCGCCGATCTGCGCGCAAAGATCGCGGGAGAGCCGCAAACGGTCCTCCTCGACGCCGCGACGCTGGAAGATCGAATCACCTCCGCCGTCGAGCAAATCCTTTCCCGCTCGCTGCAACCCGTCATTAACGCCACCGGCGTAATTTTGCACACCAATCTGGGCCGCGCCCCGCTCACCGAAGCCGCCGTCAATGAATTCCGCCGCACCGCCACGCAATACAGCAATCTTGAATACGACCTAGAAGCCGGTGCCCGCGGCAAACGCGATGTCCACACCGCGCAACTCCTCGAGCGTCTCACCGGCGCCGAATCCGCCATCGTCGTGAACAACTGCGCCGCCGCGGTCCTGCTCGTTCTCGCCGCTCTCGCCAAAGGCGGCGAGGTCATCGTCTCGCGCGGCGAGCTAATTGAAATTGGCGACGGCTTCCGCATCCCCGAAATCATGGCCGAAAGCGGCGCCACCCTGCGCGAAGTCGGAACCACCAACCGCACCCGCATCGCCGACTACGAACGCGCCATCAACGAAAGCACGCGGTTGCTGCTGCGCGTGCATCCATCCAACTTTCAGATCACTGGTTTCGCAGAAAAGCCCGGGCTCGAAGAACTCGCCTCGTTGAGCCAGCGCACGAACCTTCCGCTGGTCGAAGATCTCGGCTCCGGCTGCCTGGTCGATCTCTCCGCCACCGGAATCACCGAGCCGCTGGTTCGCCACAGCATCGACGCAGGCGTCTCCGTCGTCATGTTCAGCGGCGACAAGCTCCTCGGAGGCCCCCAAGCCGGCATCATCGCCGGAAAAAAAGAAATCGTCACCCGCGTCCGCCGGCACCCGCTGTTCCGCGCTCTCCGCGTAGACAAGCTCACCATCGCCGCGCTCGAAGCCACCCTGGGCGCGTACCTCCGCGCGACGCTCGACGAAATTCCGGCGCTGCGCATGATTCGCATGAGCGCAAAAGAGCTCCAGCGCCGCGCCGAAAATTTTCTCCGCGAATTAACCCCCGAACTCCCCCTCGGCGAAGTCGAACTCGAAATCACCGACGGCACCTCTCTCGCCGGAGGCGGTTCCACGCCCACGCAATCCCTTCCCACCAAGATTATCCGCATCGCCAGCGCACGCCACTCCGCCGGGCAACTCGAGCAACGCCTCCGCCGCGCTCCCGCAGGCGTCAGCGTAATCGCCCGCGTCGAAGACGATCGGCTCATCCTCGATCTCCGCACCGTCTTCCCCGAACAAGAACCACAGCTGGTGAAAACTCTGGCTGCCGTCCTTCGCTAGTCCGTTTCTGCGGTAGAAATTCCTTCCCGCCGTAAACATGCCGCGGCAACGCGGACCTCTGCCGAAAACGCATCGAACGGTAGACGAGTACGACCCCAGCAACCAAGTTATGGTCGAGCCATCCAATCTTTCCGGACCGCCCGAGTCCGAGGACTCACCTGCACATCCCTGCGTGGGCGCGCGACAAACGATGGATGCCGTTCCTACGGCGGATCCTCGCTTCGCAGCTATCGTCAGCGCCGCGCATGAGAACGCCAAAATAAGAATTAGCGGGACAACAATTAGTGCCAATTACGCGACAGGTCGTCACCCCATTGCCCGATCCAGCTTCCTTCCCCTTGTGCTTCGACAAGAAAGAGCGTAACCTCCCTGTAGAAGTATAAGGGGAGCATATGCCGCAGCAAGGCGTCGATCTTCCGCAAGGCACGCTCGATCTGTTGATCCTGCGAACGCTGGCCCTGGGTTCCAATCACGGCTGGGCTATTTCCGAGCGGATCCATCAGGTTTCCAGCAAAGTTCTCCAGGTCCAGCAGGGCTCGTTGTATCCGGCGCTGCATCGCCTCGAGCGGCGAGGCTGGATCAAAGCCCGCTGGGGCGCGTCCGAGAACAACCGCCGCGCGAAATTCTATGAACTCACGAAAAGCGGCCGCAAACAGCTGGAAGCGGAACAGGGCGAATGGAAGAAGCTGGCCGCCGCCGTCGCTCAAGTGCTCGAGACGGCCTAGGAATTGGCCCTGCCCGATGAGCGAGGAAGCAGAACATGTTCCGTGATTTCTTGATCCGCCTGCGCGCTCTGTTTCGCCGCAATGTTGTCGAAGGCGAACTCGACGACGAACTGCGCTTTCATTTCGAACACCAAGTCGAAAAGTTTGTCCATTCCGGCCTGCCTCTCCAGGAAGCCCGCCGCCGCGCTCGGCTCCAGTTCGGCGGGCTCGATCAACTCAAAGAGGAATGCCGCGAGGCCCGCGGAACACATTTCCTGGAGACCCTCGCCCAGGACATTCGTTACAGCCTGCGCGTGCTGCGCAAGTCTCCCGGCTTCACCGCCGTCGCCGTTTTGACGCTGGCGCTCGGCATCGGAGCCAACACCGCGATTTTCAATGTCGCGCACGCTACGCTTCTTCAGCCGTTGCCGATCAAACAAGCCAGCCGCGTAGTGGTGATCTGGGCAAACAACCTCACACACGGTTGGAGTCGCATCGGACCGACGGGTCAGGACTATTTGGACTGGAAAGAGCAGAGTAAGTCCTTTGACGATTTATTCCTGTTTGAGCATGGCACCGGCACGGTGACCGGATCAGGCGAGCCCGAGCAAGTAGCGGGCTTGCGTGTCACCACAAATTTCGGAGATTTTTTTGGAATTAAACCCGTCTTGGGGCGGACGTTTCGCATGGAAGACGCGGCAGGCCGCCACAACTTCGCGCTCTTGGGGAACGCCTATTGGCGCCGCCATTTCAATTCCGATTCATCCGTGGTCGGCCGCGGTATGACCCTGAATGGCGAGCAGTACACCATCATCGGTGTGCTGCCTGCGGAATTCGCGGCTTTGTTTCCCTCGGACCTGGTCGTGTCGTTTGACAACGACTGGTTGAAACGGGCCAACGGCGACTTGGGTGTTCTCGGACGTATCAAGCGCGGAGCCACGCTGCAACAGGCTGCCGGCGAGATGAGCGTGATCGCGGAACGCATTGCCAATTCGCGCCCAGCGCGCAAAGGTTTCGGCGTTGTCTTGGTGTCGCTGGAATCCGTGCGCCTCGAGTATCTGCGTCCAGCCCTCCTCGTCTTGCTGGGTGCCGTCGGTTTTGTGTTGCTCATTTCGTGCGCCAATGTCGCCAACCTGATGCTGGCGCGCTCCCTGGTCCGGCGGCGCGAAATGGCCATTCGCATGGCCTTGGGAGCCGGACGCTTGCGGCTGATCCGGCAGTTCCTCATCGAGAGCACCTTGCTCTCGATTCTCGGCGGAGCCGCGGGATCCCTGCTCGCCCTGTGGTCCACCGAGCTGCTGAAAGTCTTTGTGCCTTCTCGCATTCCCGTACCGAACGCGGCCGACTACGTCACCTTGCCGGGCATTCACATGACCGGTGCCGCGTTCGCTTTCACCATCGGCATCTCACTATTCACCGGACTTATCTTCGGCCTGATTCCAGGGTTCCAAAACCTGCGATGCAACGTCAACGGTTTGCTGAAGGAGGGTGGAAGAGGCTTGCGCACCGGCCCTGGTGGACATCGCACTCGTTCGTCACTTGTCGTTGTCGAATCGGCTCTGGCATTCGTGCTGGTGATTGGCGCGGGCCTGATGATCAACAGCTTTTGGCGGCTGTTGCAAACGAGCCCCGGTTTCCGCCCCGATCACTTACTGACGTTGCGGATAAAATTGCCCGCCGACGCAAAAGACTCCAAATATCGAGAGCCGCGCCAGCAGGCCGTCACGTTCCAGCGTTTCCTCGCCGGCGTCGAAGCCGTGCCTGGAATTCAGTCCGCCGCGTTCGCCGACATCGTTCCGCTCAGTCAAGACGACATGGACCGAGGCTACTTCGTCATCGAGGAAAATCCGCCGTTGCCGCCGGGAGAGCATCTCTCGGCGGACTACCGTGACATCACTCCCAATTATTTCGCCACCATGAAAATTCCGCTGGCTGCCGGCCGCACCTTTACGCAACAGGATGACTTGGACCACCCGCGCGTCGTCATCATCGACGAGAGTTTCGCGCGCCACTTTTTTCCCGATCAGGATCCGATCGGCAAACACGTAAACGTTCCGGATGCCGCGCGGCCAGCGCGCGAAATCGTGGGCGTCGTCGGCAGCGTTCGCGACGCCGGCTTCGATCAGCAGCCCCAGCCAACCATCTATTTTCCGTCTCTGCAGAGTCCCGACCAGACTATGACGCTGGTGGTGCGCACCGCCATGCCGCCCAGCACGATCTTGCCCGCGATCAAGAACGCCATTTGGTCGGTGGACCGCAACCAGCCTGTTTTCGCAGTTCGCTCGATGGAGGAAATCATCTCCGGCATCGTCTCCGCGCAACGCCTCGCTTTTCTCCTGCTCGGCGTCTTTGCTTTCCTGGCGCTGGCGTTGGCCGCGATTGGGATCTATGGAGTGACTTCCTACCTGGTGAGCGAACGCACCCATGAAATCGGAGTCCGAAGCGCGCTGGGCGCACAGTCCAGCGATGTCTCCCGCCTGGTGCTTGGTCACGGCGTAAAGTTGGCTGGCATCGGAATGCTGGGCGGTGCCATCGCTGCGCTGGCACTAACACGCTTGCTCTCGAGCCTGCTGTTCAGCGTCAGCTCCACCGATCCGCTGACGTTCATCAGTGTCGCGATCCTTCTCACCCTCGTCTCGCTCGCGGCCTGCTACATCCCGGCCCGCCGAGCCATGCGCATCGACCCAGTCATCGCCTTGCGCTGCGACTAGTCACCATCGACTTCGGATGGCCTGCTCACGCCTCCACAACGTCTGCCTTTTTCTCCTGTGGCACCGTGGCAACGACCTTCTTCGCCTGCGTCGTCGTAATCACCACCACGCTGACCAGCACAAACAGAGTCCCTACAATCGTTCGCGTTCCCAGCGCTTCGCCGCCGAGAAAATACCCAACCAGCACCGCCACAACCGGATTCACGTACGCGTACGTCCCAACTTTGGTCGGAGATTCATGATGAATTAGCCAAAGGTAAGCGGTAAATCCGACGATCGAACCCGCAACAATCAAGTACAGCAACGCAAACCAAACTCCGCGGGACACGTTCCCAGGATGAAAATTGCGAAACTCACCCAAGACCCCTGCCACCAAGGCCAGCATGATTCCCCCAAGCAGCATCTGCACTCCGGAACTCATGGCTTTGGAGGATGGCAGTGGCAGTTTGCGCGTGAGCGCCGACGCAATCGACCAGGTCATCGACGCAATAATCAGCGCCACCGCCCCGGCCCGATCGATCGGCGAACCGCCCAGACTCAACGAGCGGCTCATCAATACCGCCACGCCCGCGATACCAATCAGCAGCGCCACCGCCAGCCGCACCGTCAGCTTCTGCGTTCGCAGCAAAATAATTTCCGAAAGCGCCATAAACACCGGGATCAAAGCCAGCATGACCGCGGCGATCCCCGAAGGTACTCGCTGCTCCGACCAAAACAACAAGCCGTAGTCGAGCACGAAGATCAGCGTGGCCAGCGCGAACGCCGACGCCCATTCGCGCCCCCGAGGCAAACGCTCCTTGCGCGCAACCGTCCACAAGCAAAGCACAAGCCCGGCAATCGAAAATCGCATGGCCGCGAACAGAAAGGGCGGCACTTCGCGCACACCTACGCGAATGGCCAGAAACGTGGATCCCCACACGAAATAAATGATCCCGAACGCCACGAGCGTCTTCCACGCCGGACGGTGGGCGTCAGTTGCCATGACAAAGTATGCATTCTGTGAGCGTGCGGGTTCTACCCCCGGCCGCACGGCCGCCAAAGCCAAATCGGCCTAAGGAGCGGGGTGTGCTTCCCAACCGCTGCTAGAATCCTAGGCCAGGAGCAAACCCGCGCATGCAGGCCTTTCAAGTTTCCAAGGGCAAGTTGAAATCCGTGTCAAAGCCGTTGCCGAAGCTGCGTCCCGGCTGGGTACTTATCCGCGTTCGCCTGGCCGGAATTTGCAACACGGATATCGAAATTCTGCGCGGCTACCACGGTTTTCAGGGCATACCTGGACATGAATTTGTAGGCGAGGTCGCCGCAGTTCTCGGCGTTTCCGCCGGCCAGCGAGCCGAATGGGTCGGCCGCCGCGTCACCGGCGAAATCAACATTTCCTGCGCTGCCTACGGATTCCGGCCCGTTTGCCAATTTTGCCGCCGCGGCCTCAAGACCCACTGCGCCCGCCGCACGGTGCTCGGCATCGTCAATCACGACGGCGCTTTCGCGGAATACCTGGCCTTACCTTTCGAAAATATTCACCGCATCCCCGATTCGATCGGCGACGAGCACGCTGTTTTCGTCGAGCCGCTTGCTGCAGCATGCGAAGTCCTGGATCAGGTGAACGTCAACAATTTCCGCGAAGCTGCCGTCCTGGGTGACGGCAAACTCGCGCAACTGATCGCCCGCGTCTTACGCACCGCGATTCCGCGCGTCGTGATGTACGGCAAACACCTCGACAAATTGTCTCTGGCCCGCCGCGCCAAGATCGAAACCAAGCGCGTAACAGGCGATGCGAGTGACCTGAAGCGCATCAAGCAAATGTTCCCGCTCGTAGTGGAAGCCACCGGCTCGCCCACTGGCCTGACGCTTGGCCAGCGCATGACCGAACCTCGCGGCACGCTGGTGCTGAAATCCACGTTTCACGGGGCCAAGCCGGTGGAAACCTGGCCGATCGTCGTGAAAGAAATTACGGTAGTCGGATCCCGCTGCGGTCCTTTCGCGAAAGCCATCGCCCTGCTCGGCTCCGGCAAGGTCGACCCCCAACCGCTAATCACCCGCACATTCCCGCTAGACAAAGCGCCGGCGGCAATCCAATTCGCGCAAAAACCAGGTGTGATGAAGGTGTTGTTGAACCCGATTCGAGGGGAACGCGCTGGCCCTTCCTAAGGCTCCCCGTTCCAACGGTATACTGGGACGCCAGCCGCGAGGAGACAGGCAATGGGGAATTTGCACCCTCTCGAGGTCGCCATGGATTTTATCAAGCGCGTCAATTCCGGGGACGTGCACGCGCTCTGCGAACTGATGACCGAAGGACACATCTTTCAGGACGCTCTCGGCAAGCGTTTCATCGGGCGCGAGACAATACGCCAGGGCTGGGCCATGTACTTCAAGCTGGTCGCCGACTACCAGGTGCATGCGGAGGAATTTTTCCAGACCGGTGACCGGCTCGCCATTTTTGGCACCGCCAGCGGCAGGTATGTCGGCGCCGGTGCGGCGAAAGAAAACTTCTGGGAAGTTCCCGCGTCGTGGCTCGCGGTGGTCCAGGGCGGATTGATTGCCGAGTGGCGCGTGTACGCCGACAATCAGCCGCTGCGAAAGCTGATGGGAGACAAAGTACCGTAGCCGCGAGTGGACAGAAACCACGCGGCGCTTTCACAAATTATGAACGAACGCGAACTTCAGAAATTGTTGGAATCAGTGCGCTCCGGGGATCTGGCTCCGGCGGGTGCGCTCGAACGTTTGAAGCACCTGCCATTCGAGGATTTGGGCTTCGCGAAGGTGGACCACCACCGCGCGCTGCGGCAGGGCTACGCCGAGGTGATTTTCGGCAAGGGCAAAACGCCGGAGCAAGTGGCGGAAATTGTGCGCTCAATGCTGCGGCACGAGGACGGGCAGCAAAATATTCTCATCACGCGCGCGAACGAAAAGATCTTTGCGGCCGTGCGCCGGGTGAATTTCGGCCGGGGGGGCGGCAAGAAATCTCGGAAAAAGTCGGGGAGCCGCGGTGGAGCGGAATTTCACTCCCTGTCGGGCGTAATCACCGTCGAGCGCAGCAGCGAAATCTCCGGCAAGGGCACGATCTTGGTCGTTTCCGCGGGCACCAGCGACATTCCCGTCGCGGAAGAAGCGCTGTTGACGGCGCGCATGATGGGCAACCGCGTCGAGCATCTTTACGACGTCGGCGTTGCGGGGATCCACCGCTTGCTCGAGCATCGCGAGAAATTAACGAAGGCCCGGGTGATCATTTGCATCGCCGGAATGGAAGGAGCGCTTCCAAGCGTCGTCGGCGGACTGGTGGGCGTGCCGGTGATTGCGGTGCCGACCAGCACAGGTTATGGCGCCAGTTTCGGCGGCGTGGCGGCGCTGCTCGGCATGCTCAACAGTTGCGCGTCGAATGTGACCGTCGTCAACATCGATAACGGCTTCGGTGCCGCTTGCGTAGCCTCCTGCATCAACCGGTTGTGATGGCAGCTGGTCTGTTGACATCCAAAACAGCGGCTGACAGACTGATTCTACCCGCACAAAAATGCCACACGCCCAGGGACAAACCGTAACCGTAGGTGTGACCGGAGCCAGCGGCGCGATCCTCGCCCAAAAAGCGCTCGCGTTGCTCGAAGCAGACGCGCGCGTCGCCCGCATTCACCTGGTAGTCACGGAAACCGGCCAGCGGCTCTTCGCCGAGGAATTGGGCATACCCGCCGGCGACCTGAAGCAGTTGCCGGCTCGCATCCTGGGCAGCCCCGCAAAGAAAATCGAAGTTCTCGCCAATAAAGATGTCGGGGCATCGATAGCTTCGGGAAGTTACGACGTGGACGCCATGATCGTGATTCCTTGCTCGATGGGAACGCTGGCCGCGATTGCCAACGGGACCAGCGACGATCTGGTCGCACGTGCCGCCGATGTGATGCTCAAGGAGTCGCGCAAGCTGGTGCTGTGCATCCGCGACACGCCGTTCAATCGCGTGCACCTCGAAAACATGCTGCGCGCGCAACAGGCCGGCGCGGTCGTCATGCCCGCGATCCCCGCTTTCTATCATCAGCCAAAAACGATCGACGATCTGGTCACGCAATACGTTTGCCGGGTACTCGCGCAGATCGGGCTACCGCAGGAAAAAATGTACCGCTGGAGCGGCACGGGCTCCTCGAAAGAAGCGAAAGCATAAGAAGCATTAGCCAAAGGCGAGTTTTTCCGTCATGACCACCAAGCGCATCCGCACCGTGCTGGAGATGATCAAGTTCGAGCACTCCGTGTTTGCACTGCCCTTCGCGTTGACTGGCGCGTTGCTGGCGGCGCGGGCGACCCATCAACCTCCCAACGGCTGGCCGACGCTGCGCCAGATTCTCTGGATTATCGTGGCGATGGTGGCGGCGCGGTCGGCGGCCATGACCTTGAACCGCATCGCCGATCTTCGCTACGACCGCGAGAATCCACGCACGCAGCAACGCGCACTGGCAACCGGCGCGCTTTCGGTCTCCTTCGCGTGGATTTTTACATTGATCGCTGTCGCGGTTTTTGTGTTCGCGGCTTGGCAGCTCAATCCACTCGCGCTGAAGCTTGCGCCCGTCGCACTGGGCATTCTTTTTTTCTATTCCTACACCAAGCGCTTCACGAACTGGTCGCATCTTTTTCTGGGTTTTGCGTTGGGTATTTCACCGGCGGCAGCCTGGATTGCGATTACCGGCGGACTGGATGCGCGCATGCTGATCCTGTGCGCCGCGGTCACGCTGTGGGTCGGCGGCTTCGACGTGCTCTACGCCTGTCAGGACGTCGACTACGATCGCCGCGCCGGTCTGTATTCCGTGCCGAAGCGTTTCGGAATCGCCAACGCGCTGCTGATCGCTCGCGTCATGCACGTTGGAGTCGTTGCGCTGTTGGCCTGGCTGGCATTCGGCTTCGCGCTTCCCTGGCCCGCGTGGGCCGGAATCGCCGTGGTGGCTGCCCTCCTTGCCTACGAACATTCCCTTGTTAAAGCCGACGACCTCAGCAAGCTCGACGCTGCGTTTTTCGCGATGAACGGTTATATTAGTATGTCGTTCCTGCTGTTCTGGGGCGCTGCTGCTGCTGTTTGGCGCGTTTGAAGGTTTCAGAAGTTTTGTAGAGAAAAATGGCTGAACTGACTATTACCGACAAGAGGCTGAAGCCGATCGCCGGCAAAGTGCTGGCGGGAGAACGGTTGTCGATCGACGACGGTATCCTGCTGTACCGCTCACCGGATTTGCTGGCAGTGGGCTGGCTGGCGAATTACGTGCGCGAGAAGCGTCACGGCAAGGTCACCTACTTCAACGTCAACCGGCACATCAATCCGACCAATGTTTGCGTTGCGCACTGCAGGCTTTGTGCGTTCGGACGCGACGCGAGTTCGCCGGGCGCCTACACCTTCGCGCTGGAGGAAATTTACCAGCGTGCCGAGCAAGGCGTGCGCGAAGGCGCAACGGAATTTCACATCGTCGGAGGCTTGCACCCGGATCTCACCTTCGATCACTATCTCGAGATGGTGCGCGGCCTCAAGCAGCGCTGCCCCACGGTCCACCTGAAAGCTTTCACGATGGTGGAGGTGCATTTCTTTTCGCGCATTGCCAAGACCTCCGTCGAGGAAGTGCTGCAAAAGATGAAAGAAGCCGGCGTGGATTCCTGCCCCGGCGGCGGCGCGGAGATTTTCCATCCACGCGTGCGCAAGATCATCTGCGACCACAAAACCAGCGGCCAAATGTGGCTGAACACCGCGCGAAAAGCTCATCAGGCGGGCCTGCACTCCAACGCGACGATGCTCTACGGACATGTGGAAACCGAAGAAGAGCGCGTCGATCATCTCGTCAAGCTGCGGGAATTGCAGGACGAGACGCATGGGTTTGTCGCGTTCATCCCGCTGGCGTTTCACCCCGACAATACAGCGCTATCGCACATTCCGAAGACCACCGGCTATCTCGATCTGCGTAACATCGCTGTCTCGCGATTGCTACTCGACAACTTCGAACACATCAAAGCGTACTGGATCATGCTCACTCCGAGCATCGCGCAAATCGCGCTGCGTTTCGGCGCCAACGATCTTGATGGCACGGTGGTGGAAGAGAAGATTTACCATGATGCGGGCGCGAAGACGTCCGAGTTCACCCCGCGCGCCGAACTCGAACGCTTGATCCGCGCCGCCGGCCGCGTCCCGGTCGAGCGCGACACGCTCTATCGCCCGGTCGATCGCTCGAAGATGCCGCCCGTCGTGCCCACCCCGCCGCCGGGACTGGTTTCCCTCACCCTCAACGTTTAAAAGATATTCAGTGAATGGAAGCGGCGGATGCCGCCACCTTGGTGAGCAATTCTTTCGGGAGCGTCGCATAGCCTTGATCCTGTGCGATTGTCTGCCCGTCGCCGTAAATCCATCGGAGATACTCTGCGACGGCGTGGCCACGCGCGGGATCTTTTGCTTTTGCCGGAACGTAGAACCACGTGAAGCTGCTGATCGGGTAACTCTCCTTGCCGGCGGCGTTGGTCAGCGAAACGCCGAAGCTGTCCGTGATCTTGACTCCCAGCGCAGCCGCCGCAATGGTTTTCGCCGTCGGCTTCACAAACTCGCCAGCCGCATTCTTGACGCGCGCCATGCGCAGCGAAGCTGCCTCCGCCAGGTTTAGTTCCGTGTATCCGATCGCGCCGGGGGTAACGCGGACGTGGTCGGCCATGTCCTGCGAACGACCGGCACTGGTTCCCACCGGGAACTTCGGAGACTCCCCGCGTCCTGCCTTGGCCAGAAACTCCGGGCTTACTTTGCAAAGAAAGTCCGACAAGATGTAGTTCGATCCCTTGCCTTCGGTGCGGTGAATGACTTGGATCGGGCGCGCGGTGAGTTTCAGATCCGGATTGAGCTTCACGATCGCCGGATCGTTCCACGCTTTGATCTTTCCGAGAAAAATGTCGGCCAACACCGGCCCACTCAAGCGCATCTCGCCCGGCGTATCCGGCAAGTTATAGACAATGACGATTCCAATCAGAACCGACGGGAGCTGCAGGATTGGTGTTGCGGCATCCTTCAAGTGTTTCTCGGGCATAGGAGCGTCTCCTCCGCCCATATCGCCCACGCCGGCGAGGATATTCTGCCCGCTCTCTCCGGTGCCCTGCGGCAGGTAACGGATTTGCACCGACGGATTCGATTTGTGGTACGCGTCGCCCCAGGCGATGTAGAGAGGCTCGGGAAGAGAAGACCCGGTAGCCACCAGGGTCGTGGACTGTTGCCCATCAACGCCGGCGATGAGGCCTGCAATAAGGAGGATCAGCAGAGTGCACAGAGCGCGTCGAATGGGCCTAGTCACAGTGTCGCCGTCCTTCACCAGCGAATGAGAATACAAGCTTTTTCAGTACGGTATCGCGTTCGCGGATTGAACCACGAAAAGATCGTGGCGGCGTGCCGAAACACGTATTGCAGATCCGGAACGCGCGTGGTGCGTCAAGCAGGAGTGTTTCGCGGAAGTTTATCTCGTACGAACCGATCCAAAGATCAACCACTACAGAATGAGCCTCTGCCAATCCGTCCTCACTAGGGAACGGAATACGGGTTCCAGGCGACTACATCTTGGCTGCCGGCGAAATGCAGGAGTGGCTTGTGTGATGGGAGGGCGATGCCGGCGGCTTCGGTCATGGAATTTTGCTCGAAGTCGGCTTCGGCGGGCTGCAATTGCCAGGGCGGATGATGAATTTCGCCGCGGAGGATGCGGGCATCCGACGCCTGGGCGTAGAGGGAATAGCGCTCTATCAGAAAATGCTCCAGCGTTCCCGGTTGGGCTTCGAAGACTTTGCCGATTGCCCGGTACTTGGCTTCGAGAACGCAGGGCTTGGCGCCGCGATGGGTACGCTCGCTGGCGTAATGAATCCATCCGCCGCGTTCTTCGCATTGCATTCTTGCCCGAAAATACGGAAGATGAAACCACGCGCGGGCCGCGGCGACCGCGATGGGATTTTGCGCATCGAGGCTGAAGAACCACACCCCCGGCTTACCCTCGGCAACCACATAGGTGCGCACGTTCAGTTCGGGAAATGCCGAAAGCCACGGTAACGCGGGTGTGCCTCTGAGCCGCACGCCCGACATGCGAAACGGAACGACCGCAATCCAGGCTTGACTTTCAAAGGTGTCGATGGTCAGCGCTGCAGGAACCAGCGGCCGAAGCCGGGCCGCGTCGACGCGCCAGTGAGCGAACATCAGGTCGTGCCAAGACTGTGCCATGATCCACGCCCCGCGAGGCAGCGGCCAGGGACGATGCGCGGTCCGATCCAGCGAGCCGGGCTTCAAAATTTGTGCGCGCGTCTCGACAGCGCCATAGGATAAATATACCCTTCCCAAGAGCGTGGGAATCGAATTCTGTGCATTCAAAAAGTTTGAATCCTGTAAAAGGAGCTAGACATGCAACGCAAAGCAAACGCGGTTTGGCAAGGCGATCTAAAAGGCGGCAAAGGAACGATCTCAACGGATAGTGGCACGCTCAAGCAGACGCAATATTCCTTCAGCACGCGGTTTGAAAATGGTGTGGGGACGAACCCCGAGGAATTGCTGGCGGCCGCGCATGCAGGCTGCTTTACGATGGCGCTTTCCGGCCAATTGGGGGCCGTCGGCCTGAAGGCCGACAAATTGGAAACGACCGCAACGATCACGCTCGATAAAGTGGGCGACGGCTTTAGCATCACGAAGAGCCATCTCGACCTGGTTGCGCGCGTGCCCGGCGCGGACAAGGCAAAATTCGATGCCGCCGTGAAAAACGCGGAGACCGGCTGCCCGGTGTCGAAGCTTTTCCGTGCGGAAATTTCCGTGAACGCGCGGCTGGAATCGTAAGCCGCCGCTGCTTTTCGCGCGCACTACCAAACGAGTACAATGCCGCCCATGATTCCAGCTCCCGGCGCCTTCCTGGCGGGCATCGCGACATTTTTGATTGTGATCTGGGACGCGTTCGAGTCCATTATCCTGCCGCGCCGGGTGACCCGAAGATTCCGGCTGACGCGTGCGTTTTACAGGGTTACTTGGATAACCTCGAAGTTTCTCGTGAAGTTCGTTCCGTCGCGGAAGGGGCGTGATGCCCTGCTGGGTTTCTACGGTCCGATTTCGCTGCTGGTTCTCATCGGTGTCTGGGCCGTCGGATTGGTTCTGGGATTTGGGTTAATGCAATTTGGCGCGGGCTCGGCGGTGAGTATGACCGGGGGGCAGCCGGGCTTATCGACCGATTTCTACCTGAGCGGCACGACATTCTTCACCCTGGGACTTGGCGACGTGGTGCCGCGTTCGGGACTTGCGCGCATGCTGGTGGTTGTGGAGGCCGGCTTCGGTTTTGGATTTCTGGCGGCCATCATCGGGTACCTCCCATTCATTTACGGTTCGTTCTCGAAGCGCGAGGTGGAAATTTCGCTGCTGGACTCGCGCGCGGGAACTCCGCCGACAGCCGGAGAATTGCTTCTCCGCCACAGTTACGAAGGCGGGAGAGAGGCGCTACGCGAGTTGCTGAAAGATTGGGAACTGTGGTGCGCCGAGTTGATGGAGAGCCACCTTTCCTATCCGGTGCTGGCGTTTTTCAGGTCGCAGCACGACAACCAATCGTGGATTGCGGCGCTGACCGCGATTCTGGACGCGTGTGCGTTGCTCAAGGTGGGCATTGAAGGCTCCTGCGAGCGCCAGGCGAAGTTGACCTTCGCCATCGCGCGGCACGCGATCGTCGATCTTTCACAGGTTTTTGGCACTCCGCCTCGCGCGCTGCCCCTGGATCGGCTGCCGGCGGCGGACGCGGCTCGACTTCGCGACAAGCTGGCGGAGCACGGAATGCGATTGCGTGACACGCCAGAAGGGCAGCAGGAACTCACCGCAATGCGCAACAGTTACGAACCGTACATTTACGCGCTGGCGACCCATTTGAACCAGAAGCTGCCGCCGTGGATTCCGCAGGGGAAAGGCAAGGACAATTGGCAGACGACCGCGTGGGGCGAGGCAGCCGGCCTCGTCAGCAAGCAAGTGGCGACGGTCACGCTAGACGACCATTTTTGATTTTCTCGGAGAGCGCGGCGCTGGCGGCCGCCTCTGGGCCAGCGTTGCGCAGTTCACTCACCGACTGAGGAAAATGATGAAAGCCATTCGCGTTCATGAGTTCGGCGGTCCCGAAGTTCTAAAGTACGAAGAAATTCCCACGCCTCAGCCGGAAGCCGGGCAAGTGCTGGTGAAAGTTCGCGCGGCGGGGGTGAATCCGTACGACACGTACATGCGTTCGGGCACCTACGCCATCAAGCCTCCCCTGCCGTACACGCCGGGATCGGACGCTGCGGGCCTGGTCGAAGCGGTTGGCGCTGGTGTGACTACCGTGAAGCCGGGCGATCGCGTGTATACGGCGAAAACCATCACCGGAGCTTATGCGGAATACACACTGACTCTCGAAGGCCAGGCGCAAAAACTGCCGGCGAACATTACGTTCGACCAGGGCGCGGCGATCTGGGTACCCTATGGCACCGCGTATCACGCGCTGAAGCAGGAAGCCAAAGGCCGCGCGAGTGAAACTGTGCTGGTTCACGGCGCGAGCGGGGGCGTGGGTAGCGCAGCCGTCCAGATTGCGCGGGCGGAAGGGCTCACCGTTTTCGGCACCGCCGGCACCGATAAAGGGCTTGATCTGGTCAAGCGCGAAGGGGCGCAGCAAGCGTTCAACCATACGAAGGCGGGCTACACCGACGAAATCATGAAGGCCACCGGCGGACGCGGCGTCGATATCGTTCTGGAGATGCTGGCAAACGTGAATCTGTCGGCGGATCTGAAGATGCTCGCGACGCATGGGCGGGTGATCATCATCGGCAACCGCGGCGAAATCACGATCAACCCGCGCGATTTGATGGCGCGGCGCGCGTCGGCGCGTGGATTCACGTTATGGGCCGTCACCGAGGCGGAAACGAAACAAATCCACGCGGCCTTGTATGCGGGCTTTGAAAACGGGACGCTGCGGCCGGTGGTCGGCAAGGAGATTCCGCTTGCCGAAGCGTCGCGAGCCCACCAGGAAGTGCTGGCTCCCGGTTCCCACGGCAAAATCATCCTCGTGCCGTAACGATTGCTTGCAAACTCGGATGGACAGATACAGTCTTCTTGAATCGTGGCTTCGTTTTCGGCGCTCTGCTGGTGTTGTGTCCGACAGTCAGAGCGCAGACATCCGCGCCGCCTCCGATGAAGGCACCGCGGGTGACAGCCCACGACCTGATCACGGTCAAGGCGGGGATTCCGGCTGGGGTCCTCCAGAAGGAAGCGGAATACGACAAACGTTTCAGGCCGCGATGGAATTGAACGAGGACGAGGAGTACGAAGACGCCTTGGCGAAATTTCAGAGCGCCGAACAGATCGCGGAAACGCTGCCAGGGCCAGCGCAGGGGATCGTCAGCCGGTCTTGAAGGAAGGGCCGCTAAACCTTGGGTGACATGAGCAATGGCGCTCTGCAGGGCGTGTTCGAGCAGGAAGCCGACACGCTGATTCTTCTCAAGCGTTTCCCTCGAAGCGGAGAAGATTTTCTCGCGGCACGTGGTCCCAATGTTTTGATTCGCCACGACTCACCGTATAATCAATAGCGTCGCGCTCAAGCGGCATTCCGGACTCGAGGGCCCTCATCGTGGACGCGCATTTTCCTACTTCGGTGCTGCTGGCCGCGCACATAGGTTCCATCGGCCAGTATTGGCACAAACTGTCGGACAAAACGTTCACGGGGATCTATCACGCCAACTTTTTCGACCTGGCGATGATGATCCCCTACTTCATCGTATTGTTCGTGCTGGCGATTTACGGCCTGCACCGCTATTGGCTGGTCTACGACTACTACAAGTACGCGAAAAATGTCCCGCCTCCGCCGCCGGAAGTCACCGCTTGGCCTCGCGTCACCATTCAACTGCCCATTTTCAACGAGCGCTACGTAATCGAGCGCCTGGTCGAAGCTATTTCGCGCTTCGATTATCCTCACGAGTTGCTCGATGTGCAGGTACTGGACGACTCCACCGATGAAACGCAGCAAGTCGCCAGCAACATCGTGGATCAATTCGCGGCGCAGGGCCTGCCCATCACATATATCCATCGCACGAATCGCCAGGGCTACAAGGCCGGCGCTCTGGAAAACGGACTAAAGACGTCGCGCGGTGAATTTGTCGCCATTTTCGACGCCGATTTCATTCCCGAGGCGGATTTTCTGCGCCGCACCATTCCCTATTTTCAAGACAAGAAAATCGGCATGGTGCAGACGCGGTGGACATATCTGAACCGCGACTATTCGCTGCTGACGCAAGTGGAAACGATCCTGCTCGACGGCCACTTTGTCGTGGAGCATGGTGCGCGCTCGCGTCGCGGCGCATTTTTCAATTTCAACGGGACCGCAGGTGTCTGGCGGCGGCAAGCCATCGAAGACGCGGGAGGCTGGCAGCACGACACGCTTACCGAAGACACCGACCTTTCCTACCGCGCGCAACTCTTTGGCTGGAAATTTCTGTATCTTCCCGACATCGAGTGCGCTTCCGAGTTGCCTATCGATATGAATGGCTTCAAAGCCCAGCAGGCGCGATGGGCGAAGGGTCTGATGCAGACCGCCAAGAAAATACTGCCGAGAGTTTTTGCGTCAGACGCGCCTTTGTATGTGAAGGTCGAGGCATTTTTTCACCTGACCGCCAACATCAGTTATCCGTTGATGGTTCTGCTTTCGACGATGCTGCTGCCCGCGATGATCGTGCGCTTCTATCAAGGCTGGTTTCAGATGATCGTGATCGACCTGCCGCTTTTCCTGGCGTCGACGTGCTCGATCTCCAGCTTTTACCTTGTCGCGCAGAAAGAAATTCATCCGAAGACCTGGTGGCGGACGTTTCTGTACATGCCTTTCGTGATGGCCACCGGGATCGGAATTTCAGTTCGCAACGCGCAGGCGGTTCTCGAAGCGATCGCCGGAAAGAAGAGCGAATTCGCGCGCACGCCGAAATACAAGATCGAAGGCAAGAAGGACTCGTTCGTCTCGAAGACGTACCGCAACAAAGCGGGTTGGATGCCCTACGCCGAAGTGCTTCTCGGTATCTACTTCGCGCTAACGGTTGTGTATGCGGTGCTGAATGAGAACTACGCCACGGTGCCATTTCTACTGCTCTTCGTATGGGGCTACCTCTATACGGGCTGTATGTCGCTGGGCCAAAGTTACTTCGCGCATTTGCGCTTCGACGTGAACGCCGCCGAAATGCGACCGGCGGCGTCGGGCGCACCCGGCTTCTGAGGTATCATTACGCGCTTTTCCGCGGTTCGATCAACCTACATACCTTTCAAACGGAAGTTATTTAGAGCGAATGAGATGGGAAGCCTGGACGGACGGTGCGTCCATGCTTCTTTCTTCTTGGGTCGGGAAGGGTTTCGATCAAGATGACTGGAATTAGGGGGATCGAAGACTAGAAGCGATTCTTTTCGTATACCGCAGCATTTCAGCATGACAGTTTTCTCTTTTTGCCTCAGAGAATGGGAGGTTGTCAGCACAGTGTGACGCTGGGATAAAGGAAGGAAGCTCCGGGAATCAGGACGGGGTGGGTGCGATTCCCGGAGCTCTATGGCGCGCGAAACTGTTCAGTGGGTCGTCGCGCCAGAGTTCGATGTGTGTACGCCGCTTCCGGCGGAACAGAACCGCCGCTGCCGGCGCGTCGCTGCTACGGTGTAAATCGCAACCAGCCCAGTGCCAACCGCCAGGATCAGGACCATCGCCACGTCCACCGCGTTCAGCGGGGCAGCAAACATGCCGCTCCAATCCGACCCCTAGACCACGCCGGCCTGCGATGAGGTAACGCTCTGCCTGGCATCCGATGCCAACGCCGGGCCTGCCGACGCCGGGGCGGCCGCCACGAGTTCTGCTTTCGGAGTGCCCGGATTGATATCGAAGGTGTCCGGGTTGATTTCCTGCTGCGCGCGCATTGGACTTGCCAGCAGCAATGCCACTCCCAGCCCCATCACGATCATCGACGCTCGAACGATGCTTTGCAGTTTCATGGCGGCCACTCCCTCAGTTTTGTTTTTCGACTACTGCGCGGAGGGTTGCAATGCGGATGCCACACCGCTGGCGACGGCAAATCAATGGAGGCGACGGCGGAAGTCTATCGAAATAGGAGATTTACAAAAAAGGGGTCCCGGGGCGGATGTACCCAGACCCAGGAATTCCGCGTTCGCAACGAAACCTCCCGGATAGGCGTTCTATCCGTTCAGATAGCGATACGCTACCGGGTCAGGGACTACTCAAACTCAAACAGCACGATTTCGGGCTGCGAACCTACGCGCAGTGGCGGGCCCCAGGTTCCCGCCCCACTCGACGTGTACACCAACATCTTTCCGATGCGATTCAGCCCGTACACAAATTCCTGATAGATGCGGGCAGCGATCCACGTGTACGGAATGAACTGTCCCAGATGGGTATGCCCGGAGACTTGCAGCCCGACTCCCGCAGCCTCGGCCACGGCGACGTGATCGGGCGCGTGTGTGAGCAGCACGCTCGCCCGATCTTGATCGATTCCGATCGCCTCCAGCACCGAACGGAAATGCCCCTCGTGCGTGGCGTGACGGTAGGGCACACCCAGGATCTGCAATCCATCGATATCGGCTTTCTCGTTGTTCAACACGCGCACGCCGGAGGCGCGCACGGCTTCCAGATATTTCGCTGGGTCACGAAATTCCTCGTGATTGCCTTCCACAAAGAAAGTGCCCAGCGGCGGCCGCAAGTCCTTTAGGGGTGACGCGGCTCGTTTCGCGTCCACGGCGGTACCGTCGTAGAGGTCGCCGGCGATCCACACCACATCGGGTTTCAACTTATTGATCATCGCCGTCATCCGGCGGGCAAACCTCGTATTCTTGACATGCCCCAGGTGCATGTCGCTGATCAACGCCGCGGTCCTTCCGCGCCAGGATGCCGGGAGGTTCGGCAACTTGATGCTGACACGCCGAACTCGCGTCCAGGCGGCGTTGATCACGCCATAGGCGCTGATAGCGGCAGCCGTCCCGAACACAGCTACGTCCAACAACCGGCCGTTGAGGTTTAAGCCTGCCAGGCGAACCGCGCCATAAATCACCCAACAAGCGCAAGCCGCAAAAAAGAGAAAACTCGCCGCTCCCAGCCAAATGGCGGCAACCGTGTACAACCATCGCAAGAGAGGATTGGTATAGCGGAAGGCCAACAGCGACGTGACCAGGAAGCTGACCGAGAGGATCCCGAGCGTCAGTTGCAGCGGCGAAATGCCGGGCGGGTTCGGCGCCTTCCAGAAGTAAGTCCACGTCTCATACAGAAATATATGCCCCAGGAACAAGACGGACTGAAAAATGGCGATAAACACCACCAGGCGCGATCTCATCTTATATTGGATGACGCAAACCCCCGATCGTGTACAGAGCTTTCATCTTGCCCTGTTTTCGCCCATCTCGGCTACAATTCTGCCAACCTGGGTGTGTCCGTTACGGGCTCCCCACTCGACGAACCCGGATGCCCTTCCGGGCAGCAAGAATGCGGTGGTGGCGAGGTGAACCAATGAGTGGTCGCTCTGCTTCGTGGTCCTACAAATCTGCGCCTGTGGCGTTCGTGACGCTTCTGGGGTGCGCGGCGTCGATTGGCCTGGCTCCCAACGTCCAAGCTCAGCAGCGGCGCGAACGGGAGCCCAACAGCGTTTATGCCGAGCGGCGCGCAAATCTTGCCGCAGTAGTTGATGCTCCCATCGTCCTGTGGGGGCTCACTGGGCGCGAGGAATTTTCTCAGGCCTATGTTTTCGCGCAGGAAGAAAATTTCTATTACTTGACCGGGCACAATGAAGAAGGGGCGGCCATCGTCATTTGGCCTGCCGCAAAGCCGGCGGCTGGCGAAGCCAATGGCGCTGGCGGTACAGGTGCCGGTAACGATGCTCTTTTTCTTCCCGCCAAAGATCCCGCGAAAGAGAAATGGAACGGCGTGCGGATGTCGCCGTCCGATCCGGGCATCGAGGCGCGCACCGGCTTCCCCACCGTGAAACCATTCGGTGAATTGCGCGCCACGGTGGAAAGGCTCGCCAAAACGTACCCGCATGTCTACACCATTGTTCCCTACGAAACCGAACTGGGCGGCTACCCTCACGAAAAAGAAGTTGTGGATTGGCTGCAGCTTGCCGCGCCACAAGCCAAGTTGAAGGACATCCGGCAGCAGATTTACGCGCTGCGCCAGGTCAAATCGCCGGGCGAGATTGCCTTTCTGAAGCAAGCCATCGATCTTTCGCTGGACGCGCATTTCGAGGCGATGAAGATGATGCGTCCCGGCCTATACGAGTATCAGGTCGCCGCGAAAATGGTTGAGGTCCACGCCATGGGCGGCTCGGAAGCGGAAGGCTACGCGCCGATTGTCGGCGCCGGTCCCAATTCCACTGTGCTGCACTACGACAAGCTTTCGCGCAAGATTGAAGACGGCGACATCGTGGTGATGGACGTCGGCGCGCAATTCTCAGGCTATTCCGCGGACATCACGCGCACCATTCCCGCCAACGGAAAATTCACGCCACGGCAGCGTGAAATCTACGAGATCGTCCTGGGCGCGCAAAACGCGGCGATGGCGGCCCTCAAGCCGGGCATGGACCTGTGCCGAAGAGGCGACAACAGCGTCTACAAGATTTCCTACGATTACATCAATACCCACGGAAAAGACCGGCACGGCAAGTCGCTCGGGCAGTACTACATTCACGGACTCGGCCATGACATCGGCCTTGACGTGCACGATCCGGGCGATTACTGCAAGCCGCTAGAGCCCGGAATGGTGGTCACCATGGAGCCCGGCATCTACATCCCCGAGGAAAATCTCGGCGTGCGCATCGAAGACGACGTGCTGATCACCGATACCGGCTACAAGTTTCTGAGCGAACGCTTGCCTCGCAACCCGGACGAAATCGAGAAAATCATGGCCGAAACCGCCCAACATCGCACCCAGGACGGCAAGAAGGAATAGTAGGGCAGCTTCCGGCAGCGTTTATCCGGCAAGTGTGCATACCTGGTTCCCTGCGCTCGGACATTTAAGCTGGAGTGGATGACAACTGGCAACGAGAACGATTCGAGGAGCAATTCGATCCGGCACTACTTCAGATCATCGAATACGACAGTCAACCGATTGGATACATCTCGGTCCGGCGCCCGGGAACGGAGATATTTCTCGCCACGATTGAAATCGCGTCGGCGTTTCAAGATCGCGGCGTCGGAACGCAATTGATTTCAAATCTCCTCAATGACGCTGACCAGCCGCGCCTTCCGGTGAAGTTATCGGTTTTGAAAGTAAACCCGGCACGCAGGCTGCATGAACGACTCGGGATTTCAATGCACCGGCGAAACGGCGACTCCTATCGTGATGCAGCGGGAGCCACGACCTCCCGAGCGCTGATCGCCTCGTATGGTAACTCCGGGCAAGTCGCGTAAGCAGAAACTCATCCACTGCCCAAGAAGGGCAGTGATTGACCGGCCCGAATGCGGGCCGCTATACTGTTGGTCCGCGCTGGAAGCGTACCTTGCCCCGGCGTGCCTCGAGTCATTCCGCGCGCTGCCGTATTGCAGGTCAACAGGCCGCTTGCAGGAATTTCCGAACGTCGCAAACGAACAGGGAGCCGACGATTCCGGTACGCCGGAATCGCAAACAGCTATGAGCAGCGTCAAAGCCACACAACTTCGCCCCGGTATGGTCATCCAGCACGAGGGCCAGCTGTACACGGTGTTCAGCACCGACCACCGCACGCCAGGGAACAAGCGCGGATCGATGCAGACGCGCCTGAAAAATTTGCGGACCGGCACGATGATCGACTATCGGTTCCGCGCAGAGGAATTCGTGGACCGGGCCATTCTGGATTCGGTGGAATTCGAATACCTCTACAACGAGGGTGACGATTTTCACTTCATGAACACCGAGACGTACGAGCAGATGCACCTCACCCGCGACCTGCTCGGCGAGACGGTCTACTACCTGATTCCCAATACGGTCGTGAAGGTGGAATTCTTCGAGGACAAGGCAATCGGGGTCGATCTGCCCGACACCATGGATCTGAAGGTGATTCAAACCGAGCCGACGCTGCAGAAGGCGACTGCCAGCGCGGTTGGGAAACCCGCAACGCTGGAGACCGGACTGGTCGTTCAGGTACCTCCGTTCGTGAACGAAGGCGACCGCATCAAGGTGGACACTTCGGAAGCGCGCTACGTGCAGCGCGTGGAATAAATCCCCGGATTTGTGAAGCCCATTGCGGTTTGTGGGGTAGACTCTAGTTTCCGCCTCCGCAGCTGAGCTCAGCGCAAGCTGAATTCAGAAAGAGGCGAAAAGGCGCGATCGAGGTAACTCGGTCGCGCTTTCGCTTTTTTTGGGGAACGCTTCGTTGCGCTGGATTACGATTATTCAAGCCTCAGCGTCACGACTTCACTTTTGTGGGTGCCCTCTTATAACGCGTTCATCGTCCACTTGGTGGACAACGTGTTCGAATCGCAGGTCCTATTGCCCGTTGGGTTTGGGTGCGGCGTAATTCGGGGGATGACGGGTCAACTTCCGAATGACAAATTCTTGGAGAATATTCGTGGCCGCGCTTGAACCAATGCCGATTAGCGCGTTCTGCACGGTCAATTCCGCTCCTTCACGATCCGCGGCTGGATAGTACAGGTTCGAGATTCCACCGGAAGCTAGCCCACCGAGGATCGCGGAGTAATTTGCCTGCCAATGTCCATTGTCGCCTTTGCAGATTACGGAATTGGCGATGGCATAGAGAACCCGCGATCGAATACTGCCGGTTCCTTTATAAAAATAGCGAGGATCTTGTTTGAACAGTGACGGCAGTATGGCACTGCCGATAAACGTGCTTGTAACGGAGTCGCCGTAGGTGGCGCCGTAGCGTCTTGCATAGCCCTGAGCGCCTTGCCGATAGCCACCGAAGGCATTTGCCGCCTGCTCAATTCCAGCAGTACCGGCAACTACCACAAAGTTAACCGGATCCACTGTAGCTTTCCACGCAAGCTTGAACTTTTGCTTCGAGCTAAGAGGAGCTGCAGTAGGATTATAGGTGACATAGAAATTTGGAAGGACGCCGAGAACACGCTGTTTCTCTTCGTCCTTAATCTCTGCTTCTGCCTCCTGTGTCGGTGACAGTGAGACGAGGACCTCCGTGGAAACAGCGACAACAACCAGCATGATCGGTTGCACAACACAGTTTTCTCCCGAGTGCAGGACTCCAGAATATGTCTGCGTGGCAAAGCCCTCCGATGAAGTCGTGAGTTGGAACGGCCCGGGAGAGACGTTGGCAAATGAGAATTGTCCCACGGCGTCTGAGACAACGTCTTGGCCTAGGGATTGATTTTCACGTGCGAGCTTGACGTGGGCTCCCGCAACGTTAGCTCCCGTTGCGTCAACAATTGTTCCGCTGATGGTTCCTGGCAACTGCTGGTCCGGCGATTGAGTGCGAGAAGTTGGTGCCGTTCGTGTCGGGTCAGCTAGGGCACCGTCGAGTACGTTCGCGGTAAGAGAGTGTTTAGGCTGGCCAAGAGCCGGAAAACCGCAAAGCAGCGGGACGCTCAGACTTATCCAGAGTAAGCTGCGACGGCCAAAGACCGACCTCCAACCGCTTTGACCAAGAGTTGGCATATCGAGGTTCTTTTTCCTAGGATTCATGATAATCGATCTATGCTTTCCGACTGTCTTCCAGCAAGAGTTTGGCCTTTCATCTGCAAATGTCATTGGATGACGTTGGCTAGCCCCCTGGTTGGTCGGATTGCGGAAAGAGTAAAGCGCAGCTCTGTGGGTAAGGTCGCGCCCTGGGAAAACGTTGCCCCCCCGCACACATGCCTGCCCTACATGCCTGGAAGTCGCATTACCCGACATGTCCTATCCTTGGCCTTTCGCTGGATGTGCACCGCACTCAACAAAAAGGACCACGCCGAGGGCTAGCGGAGTGGCCAAAACGTTTTCGATTTCGGCTTGTGACGCTGAGAGCCTGTCCTCAGGTACTATTGAAGATTCCTGACCTCGTGTTAATTCTAGTCTGTTGCCTTCCAACTGTCGTAACTCGTCCAGGGAGCCAGCTATGCCCGGGAGGAATGGCGAAGGAATCAGGCGCAGCAGTCGCGTGACGCTACGAGTACCGCTAAAGGTCTACGAGCCGGGCTCGAATAAACGATTTCTTGTCGAGGAGGCTTGCGCTCTGAAGGTGAGCCTTTGGGGTGGGCTTGTCTGCCTCAAAACGACTGTCAATCGAGCCCAAAAACTCTTCCTAGTTAATCAGGCTACCGGTGAATCGGCAGAATCCAGAGTAGCCTATCTGGGACCCATGCATCTGGGCGGGAGGCGACTAAGGCTGGTAGCCATAGAGTTCTTGAGGCCGTCGCCCAATTTCTGGGGCTTGGCTTTTCCAACCGTCGACCCCAGCCGAACTCGGAGCACGCACTATTCCCACTAGGCCCCGGTTCGACGGCTAGCACCAATTGGAGCCTCACCCTTCGCCCGACGGGACTTCGGGGAGCTTCCGAGCCACCGTCGAATCGGCATCCTAAAGTCGAACGTAAAGGGTCTCCGGGCCACGGTTGGTCTTTTCGTACTACTTCCATTGCTGTTGGGTTTCCACTATATACATCTCGTTACCGTCGGGGTCTTCAAAATGGGCAGCCTTGATTTCTTTGTCGTTGAGAATCGGGCCAACAAACTTCACGCCCGTTTCCTTCATCGCCGTAACCGCGCTCTCGATGGATTCCGAGACCTCGAATCCGATGGTGATCGAACCTTTTCTTCCTGCGGGCGATTCTTTGGAAGCTGGATGCAAACCTACAGTCATCCCGTCATCGGTCTTGAGGCTCGCCCAATGATCACCGAACCGATATTCCACCTTCATCCCCAGAACCTCGGTATAGAACCGGACAGCTCTATCCATGTTCGAGACAAATATAGTGACAACGGCCATGGCTCCTCCTTGCGAAAACTGATCCCAACTCTAGGTTGCCAACTGCCCTCGCGCAAGTGCCATTTTGCGATGGAAAGGGTACCATTTTGCGAAGAAGCTCCATACCATGGCTAAGCATCCACCATCACTGAGAATGCTTTCACTCCCGCTTGAACGCTTCTCTGGTCCTCTGCATCGACGACTATTCCTCGCTCTGAGCCAACAGATTCTGTCTTCTGATTTTCAAAATGGAGAACGACTTCCCTCCACTCGTGCGCTTGCAAGAGCGTTGGGGATCTCTCGCAATACCGTTGTGAATGCCTACGATAAGTTGGCCGAAGACGGTTATACGATTTCAAAAGTCGGCTCTGGCACACACGTTGCGCTGACTCTCACGCGCGTGTTACGTCCAGCGACCAAGCCCGTGGAAGGATCGAAAGGCGGTCTCAGCCTCACCGGAGTTTTCCGGCGGTCTCATTATCCTGTCCGGAGTGCGACTTTTCAGGACCGCGATGGAAACACTCTCTATCTCTTTGCGGCAGTTTGATTCGAGTCACCCACGCGGCTAACGACACGCGGCTAACGATAGGTCGTTGGTGATGTTTGGCCCGATGCGCTCATCGACCTTGATTCGCAGCCTAACGCTTAGGTTTGCCATTTTTCGACTCGTGAGGTGTTCATACCTCGTTCGGAGGCTTTGGCTCATCATCTAGGGACGCGATTCGGGACGGAGGAAAGTGCTATCCACCATTACGTTTCCCCGACTGGCTATTTGCCTCGTGTGGCCAAGAGTGCGGCACCCAAGAGAGGAAAGATCCGCTGGACCACGGTTACCGATGCCAACAGACTATGCCTGCTTTGCCGCGGAACGACCTAGCACGGACTCTTCGCCAGCGGGATGGGCGCCGAAGACGCGGTCGAAGATGGCGTCCACATAGCGAAGCTGGCGTTGCAAGTCGAAGGTGTGAGCGAGCGCGGTAGCATCCAAATATTTCGTGATTCGCGGATCGTTCGCCACGCGATCCCGGAAGCTCGAATCACTTTCCCATGCGGCCATGGCGTTTTCCTGCACGGCTTTGTAGGCCTCGTCACGAGGCATACCTTTTTCGATTATGTCCTGGAGTAGTTGCCCGGAATACACGAGCCCATGCGTGGATTCCAGGTTGTGCAGCATGCGCTGCGGGAACACGCGCATTTCCCCGATGACGGTAGTCATTTTGTTGAGCATGTAATCCACCAGGATCGTGGAGTCGGGCAGAATCACGCGCTCGACGGAACTGTGCGAGATGTCGCGCTCGTGCCACAGAGCAACATTTTCGAACGCGGCGACCATATTCGAGCGCACCAGCCGCGCCAAGCCGCCGATTTGCTCGCAGGTGACCGGATTGCGCTTGTGTGGCATCGCGGAACTTCCCCGCTGTTCGTTGCCAAAAGGCTCTTCCGCTTCGCGCACTTCGGTGCGCTGCAGATGTCGGATTTCGAGCGCGATTTTTTCCAGCGTGGCGGCGATCAGCGCGAGCGAGCTCATGTACTGCGCGTGGCGATCGCGCTGAATCACCTGCGAGGCGACCGGCGCGGCCGTAAGGCCCAAGCGCTTGCAGATGCGCGCTTCCATGTCCGGGCCAAGATGCGAAGCGTTGCCGACGGCGCCGGAAATCTTGCCTACCGCCATTTGCGCCGCCGCATCGCGAAAGCGTTTGATGTTGCGCTGGTTTTCCGAAAACCAGTTAGTGATTTTCAGACCGAAAGTAATAGGCTCGGCGTGAATACCGTGCGTGCGCCCGATCTGCGGTGTGTTTCGAAACTCGTGCGCGCGCAGATCCAGGATTTCTCCGAACATCACCAGGTCGCGCTCGATGAAATGCGAAGCGTCACGGATCAGCAGCGCCTGGGCGGTGTCCACCACGTCGTTCGAAGTCATGCCGTAGTGCAACCAGCGCGCGGCCACCGGTTCGCCGACCGATTCGCCGACCGCCATGGTGAACGCGATGACGTCGTGCTTTACGTGAGATTCGATCTCGTTGATGCGCGCAGCGTCAGCTTTCGCGCGGGTACGCAGAGTCACGGCCGCCTCTTTCGGCACCAAGCCGGCTTCCGCGAGGGTCTCGGTTGCGGCAAGCTCCACCTCGAGCCATTTGGCGTACTTGTTGGCGTCGCTCCAGACGCGGCCCATTTCCGGGCGTGTGTACCGTGAAATCAAGCCAGCCCCCTTGCGGAAATTCGCGAAACGCGCGAGTTTCTAGGGCCATCATACCGCATGCGGCCGGTTTCTTCCGAGTGCGCTGCTGTTCGCCACTTCGCGCGTCGTGAGTCCAGGAAGCCTGTCTTCCGGCCTTGGCCGCGAAGCTCCGGGCTGATCACGTTCCGCTCGCCCGTACGTCTGCGCTAGAGTAGACGGCACCAAATCAGAGGAGCAAGACCATGCCAAGCGCTCGATGGTTCAGCGATCTTGCGGACGACGTGCGATTCGGCCTGCGCACGCTGCGCAAGAGTCCCGGGTTCACCGCCATCGCGGTCATCACGCTAGCCCTCGGCATCGGCGCGAACACCGCGATCTTCAGCGTCGTTGAAAATGTTCTGCTGCGGCCCCTTCCCTACGACCAGCCGGAATCGCTGGTCGAAATCTGGAACACCTACCCGGGATTTCAAGCCGTCGGCGTGTCCGCCGGCGATTACGCGGACTTTCATCGCGAAGCCAAGAGCTTTTCCGCCATGGGCGCGTACGCCGAGATCTCGCAGGGCTTCAACCTGACCGGCGTGGGAGAACCAGAACGTATCCAGGCGAGCGTCGCCACGTCCGACTTATTTTCGATGCTGGGCATTCGCGCGATCGTAGGGCGCACCTTCCTGCCTGACGAAGACAAACCGGGCGGCGGCGCGGTGATGGTACTCAGCCACCGTTACTGGGAGCGGCGTTTTGGAGCAGACCCCACGATCGTGGGCCGAGAAGTTTCACTCGACGGCCAGCGATTCCGTATCGTCGGCGTTTTGCCGGACACGTTCCAGATTCTCCGCTCGATGGATTTATGGTTGCCTATTCACAGCTATCAAGGCTCGCTGGACGACCACATTCATCACGGAATCGTGCCTGTTGCCAGGTTGCGGCCGGGAATCACAGCGGCGCAGGCTGGCGCGGAAATCGAAACGCTCAATCGCCAGGAAACCGTCGCGTTTCCCGATTCGCACAAGAATTGGGGAACTCTCGTGCGCGCCATGGAAGATCCTTCCGCGTCGAAGCTGCGGGCCACCTTGCTCGTGCTTTTCGCGGCGGTTGGACTGGTGCTGCTGATCGCCTGCGCCAACATCGCGAACCTGCTGCTAGCGCGCAACGCCGCTCGCGAACGGGAAATGGCTTTGCGAACGGCGCTCGGTGCAGAGCCTGGCCGGCTGGTTCGACAATTGTTGACCGAGAGCATGCTGATCTCGTTGTTTGGTGGCGGCACGGGCCTGTTACTGGCCGCGGTCGGAATCCGGGCGCTCGGGGCCCTCGCGCCAGCAGAGCTTTCGGTCATCCAGCAGACGCGCATCGACCTCCATGTCCTGGCATTCACGGTCGGAGTCTGCGTGGCCGCAGGGATCGTTTGCGGCTTGCTGCCGGCGCTGCGCGCAAGAATGCATGACCTCAACAACATTCTGAAACAAGGAAGCAAGGGTACGGGCGCGCCGCGCAGCCATCGTGTCCACAATGCCCTGGTGGTCGCGGAAATCGCGCTTGCGCTGGTGCCGCTGATTGGCGCCGGCCTGCTGCTGCAAAGCTTCCGCCACTTGTTGGAGGTGGCGCCCGGATTCCAGACCGAGCACATCCTCAGCATGCAGATTACCCAAGGGGCGATTTCGCCGGTCGAGGTTGCCAAGCTCTCCGTCGAACAACAAATCGAGTTGGGCAAGAAGCAATCACTGCAATTCGATCAAATTCTTCAACAGGTCAGTGGATTGCCGGGCGTGAAATCGGCCGGAGGAATTTCGACGCTGCCGTTGGCGAGCGATTTGCGCGAAGCCTCGCGATTCCTGATCGAGGGACAGCCAATCTTGAGCACCGGCGTTCGCCCAGTAGCGCAAATTCGCACCGTCAGCCCCGAATATTTCACCACCGTCGGCATTCCGCTGCAAAAAGGCCGCCTGCTGACGCGCGACGACTGGGCGCATCAAGACAAGATCGTGATCAACGATACGATGGCGCGGCGATTTTTCCCCAGCGAAGATCCTATCGGGCACAGAGCGAACTTCTGCTCCCTCGATCCCACGCCTTGCTGGTATTCGATTGTCGGAATCGTGGGGGACGTACATCAATTTGGATTAGACGCTGGTCCGACCTACGACGCCTATTTTACGGGCGGCTGGACACCGCACTTGGTGATTCGCACGGCCTCCGATCCGGCCGCGATTGCTGCAGCCGTCACGGAAGCTGTGCATCGAGTCGATCCCAGCTTGCCGGTTACCGAAATCACGACGCTGGATGGCTTACTTTCGCGTTCTGTTTCGCCAAGGCGCTTTTCCGCCGTGCTCATCGGTGTTCTCGCAGGTCTGGCTCTGGTGCTGTCCGCCGTTGGCATCTATGGCGTGATGAGCTACACGGTGGGCCAGCAAACGCAGGAGATCGGCATCCGCATGGCGCTGGGAGCAGAACCGCAAAATATGCTTGCTTTGGTTTTAGGACGCAGCGCCCGGCTGGCCCTGGTGGGCATCGCCGCAGGTGTTCTGGGCGCCCTGGCGCTAACGCGGTTCCTATCGAGTTTGCTGTTCGGCGTGCAGGCGAAGGATCCTTTGACCTTCGCCTCGGTGGCCATCCTGTTGTTGCTGGTGGCATTGGCGGCGTGTTGCGTGCCCGCCCGGCGAGCCATGAAAGTAGACCCGATGGTCGCGCTGCGCTACGAGTAGCGACCCGAACTTACCGGCTTTCGAGGCAGCTGGAACGCTCCCCTCCGGCGCTCCTCCCTTCCCCAAGACCCCTTCGTTCCTAGTAAAAAGAGACCTAACCGCAAGCCCGAAAACCTGTCTAATGAAGCGGATGAGGCAGAGCGTGGAAGCCACTGGGCACAGTGACGCCATCGCCGTCGAGCGGACGCTCGCAGGCGACCGCGACGCTTTCCGCGTTCTGGTGGAGCGGCACAGCCGCAACGTCTTTCGCCTCTCCTATCGCATGACCGGCAACCAGCACGATGCGGAAGAAGTGGTGCAGGAGGCGTTTTTGCGGGCATACCAGAAACTCGGCCAGTTTGCGGCACGCGCCAATTTTGGAACGTGGGTGTACCGCATCGCCGCGAACTATGCGATCGATCGCATGCGCCAGCGCAAGAGCGAAGACGCCCAGCGCGAGCCGGCGAGGCGACCGGGTGATGATGGCATTGAGCGCGACCCGGCAAGCCTCGTACCCGATGCGGCGCCGTCCCCGGAACGCCTGGCGCAAAGCGAACAACTCGCCGTGCACATGCGGCGGGCGCTGGATGAATTGACTCCGGCCGAGCGCACGGCGTTCGTCATGCGCCACTGGGGCGGGTCCGGAATCGAGGAGATTGCCGACGCGTTGAAATCAAGCACCAGCGCAGCGAAAAACACCGTGTTCCGCTCGGTGCAAAAATTGCGGCGCTCGCTCGAGCCATTTGTCGAACGCCGTGGGCAAGCAAAGGCGATGGGAACAGAGCTATGAAACACCCGAATGAGGAAGAGTTGATCGCGTATCACGGCGGTGAGGTTTTGCGGCGGGATGTCATCGCCGACCATTTAACCGATTGTCCCGAGTGCCGCGCGGAACTCGAACGCATTGACGCGGTCCTGGCAGCACTAAGCACGATGCCGGTTCCCGAACCCGGTGACGACTATGGACAACGCGTTTGGCAGCAAATCGCCCCGCGACTCCCAGAGCGGCGAGCACGCTGGTGGAGTTTCGGCGTGGGTGGCGGCTTCACGGCTGGATGGCTGGAACCGCGGCGGTGGGCAGCGGTGGGAGCGATCGCCGCGGTCGTGATGGTGGCGTTCCTGGCAGGGCGCGTGACAAAGCGTGTCACCCCGGAGCCGGGCATCGCCGATGCCGGCAACGTGCGCGAACGCGTTTTGATCATGGCGGTGGGCGAGCACCTGGGTCGCTCGGAAATGGTCCTGGTCGAGCTCGGAAATGCGGAACCTGCAAATGCGAAGCAAAAGGAAGTGAACATTTCGTCGGAGCGCCATCGCGCCGAAGACTTGCTGGAAGAAAACCGTTTGTACCGGCGAACCGCGCTGGAACAAGGCGATACCGGTCTGGTCAATGTGCTCGATGAGCTCGAACGCGTGCTGCTCGACGTGGCCCACAGCCCGCGGGAAGTCACGCCCGCGCAACTGGAAAACATTCGCCAGCGCATCGAGTCGCGCGGAATTTTATTCAAGGTTCGCGTGGTCGGCGAGGAATTGCAGCAGCGCGCGGAGTCCCCGGCGCCGGCTGTGAAACAGAATGGATCGACAAAGCTAGAGAGGAACAAGACATGAGCGTTGTAGAGATGGAGCAGGCTGAAATGTGCCAGCGAACGCCGCTGGTTCCCCGTCAGGCGCCGATTTTTCGCGGCACGATGTTTCTCGCGTTGGCCGCGCTGCTGGCGTTGCCCGGTGGCGTGCGAGCACGAGGGACCATCGGCGCCATGACTGCTGCTTTCCCCGGCGCGCTCCAAGTGCCTCCGCAAGACCAGCAAGAAAGCGCGCAAGACAGCCAGGATCAGCAGCAGGATCAGGAAAAACGCGACCGCGAGCAGCAAGCGCGTGATCGTGAGCAAGAAAAGCGCGATCGAGAGCAAGAGAAACGAGACCGCGAACAGGAAAGGCGCGATCGCGAACAGGAAAAGACCAGTCGCGTGTCGGAGCTGTACGACGACGGGCGCGAGGATCTCGACGAAGACCGCTACGACAAGGCGGAGACGAAATTCGCGGAACTCGCCACGCTCAACGGCCCGCAAACCGACGCGGCGCTGTACTGGAAAGCCTACGCCGAGAATCGCCTGGGCAAAAGGGATGCCGCGCTGGCAACGATCGCAGACCTGAAGCGCCGCTTTCCGCAGAGCCGCTGGCAAAAAGACGCGAGCGCACTGGAAATCGACGTACGGCAACGCACCGGGCAAGCGCCGCATCCGGAAACAGAAAGCGATGACGACTTGAAAATGCTGGCGATCCAGGGGCTGATGAACAGCGACCCGGAGCGCGCCATGCCGCTACTCGAAAAGGTCTTAAGCAGCACAGCCACGCCGCGGGAAAAATCGAAGGCGCTGTTCGTGATCGCCCAAAGCGGCTCGCCGCAAGCGCGACAAATCCTGGGACGCATTGCGAGCGGACAGAGTAACCCGGACTTGCAGCGCAAAGCCGTCGAGTACCTGGGGATTTTCGGTGGCGGCGAAGCCAGAAAAACGCTCGCGGAAGTCTACGCGAAAACCAGTGATGAAGCCGTGAAACGCGCCATCCTGAAAAGTTACATGATTTCCGGCGACAAAGAGGATCTATTCGCGGCGGCAAAGAGTGAAACCGATGTATCGCTACGCCGGGACGCGATTCGTCAACTGGGTCTCGTGCACGGAGTGGACGAGCTGGAAAAGCTCTATCAGAAGGAGGACTCGACGGAGGTAAAACGCGAAATCCTGCAGGCGTTCTTTCTGGCCGGCGATTCCAAGCGTCTGGACGAAGCGGCAAGCGGTGAGAAGGATCCCGAATTGCGCCGCGCAGCAGTACGCAACATGGGGCTGCTCAACTCCGCGGACTCCACCAAAGCGCTGCAAACCATTTATGCCAAGGAAACCGATCGCGGCGTACGCGAAGAAGTACTCAACGCTTATTTCATCCAGGGAAACGCAGCCGGGCTGGTGGCCATCGCGCGCGGCGAAAAAGACCCCGAACTCAAAAAGCAGGCGGTATCCAAGCTGGCATTGATGCACAACAAGGAAGCCACGGACTACTTGATGGAGATCTTGCAAAAGTGAGGTGGGAAATGAGGATATCTTGCGTCGCAACCCGTTTGGGGATTGTCGCCGTCGTCGCATGCAGGATTCTCGCACTGGCCGCCGTGGGCGGAACGGCTCTGGCCTCGGCAAATGCCGCACAGAGCGATGCTCCGCGTGTGGAAAACGCGCGGCTGGAGACGCGCGCGCTGGCCGCTCCGCTGGCCGACGAACTGAAGAACTGGGCGGCTGGTTCCTCGCAGCCTCAATGGATCGGTTACACCGTGCCGCAGGTCGCCGGCAATCGCAAAGTCTGCTGCAACTACAACGGATCGTGGAACCAGGGATGCGGAACCTGTTCTCTCGAAAGCGGCGACCGCGGCTCCAGCATTCATTCGCATGACGACGGCACCGTAAAGCTCGAAGGCCCGCGCGTACTCGCAATTTTATTCCGTGCCGAGAACAACAAAATCACGAAGCTACGCCTGGTCTCCACGGAGTGCACACTCGACGCGGGCGGTCTGCCCTTTGTCTGGCTCACCGGCGTAAAACCTGCCGAGAGTGTCGCTTTGCTGTCGGGATACGTGCGTGGCGAAAACTTTGACGAGCATGGTGACAACCGGCCGGGTCACGAAGCGCTGACGGCCATCGCCCTGCACGCGGACGAGTCCGCCGATCGCGTCCTGGAATCCTTTGTGCGTCCTGACGAGCGCGAACAACTGCGCAAACAAACGGCGTTTTGGCTGGGTGAAGCGCGCGGCAGAGCTGGTTTCGTTGCGTTGCAGAAAATGGCGAAGAGCGATCCCAGCAGCGACGTCCGGGGGCACATTGCGTTCGCCCTATCGGTCAGCGGCGAACCGGGCGCTATCGATGAAATGATCCGCATGGCGCACGACGATGAAAGCGGTCACGTGCGCGGCCAAGCCCTTTTCTGGCTGGCGCAGAAAGCCGGCCAGAAAGCGGTTGGCGCGATCACTGGCGCGATCGAAAACGATCCCGACACCGAGGTGAAGAAGAAAGCTGTGTTTGCCTTGAGTCAGATGCCGAAAGACGAAGGCGTGCCAAAGTTGATTCAGGTCGCGCAGACCAATCGCAACCCGGCCGTGCGCAAACAAGCCATGTTCTGGCTAGGGCAATCGAACGACCCGCGCGCGCTGGAGTTCTTTGAGAAAGTCTTGTCGCAGTAGCGCGCGCGGCAACACCTATCGCAACAAATCTTCGAGTTGCACGCGCGCGTCGGTTTTCGCGTCGCGATACTTCACGATCACCGCGGCTTGCAGCGACAACCCATGCATCTTGCCAAACGCGTGCGACACCGCGCGCGAGCCCGGCACCACAATGGCCCCTTCGGGAATGATCAGCGGTTCGCTTTCCGTCGCACTGTAAACCGCGTCTTTCACTAGGTCGTAGACTGGAATCGAGCGATTCAGAATCGCGCCGGTGCCGAGCACCGCGCGCCGCTTCACGACCGTGCCCTCGTACACCCCGGAATTGCCCCCCACCAGAACGTCGTCTTCAATAATCACTGGCAACGCGCCAACCGGTTCCAGCACACCGCCAATTTGCGCGGCTGCCGAAATGTGACAGTGGCGTCCGATCTGAGCGCAACTCCCGACCAGCGCGTGCGAATCGATCATGGTTCCTTCGCCGACATACGCGCCCACGTTCACAAACATCGGCGGCATGCACACCACGCCGCGGCCAAGGAAGCTGCCATCACGGATGCTTGACCCGCCAGGCACGATGCGCACACCGTCGGTTGGAGTGACGGCTCGCAACGGGTAGGTTGACTTGTCGATGAAGGGCTGCCGCCAAGGATCCCCCGAGCTATTCACCATCGTGCCCATGCGGAAACCAAGGAGAATTCCCTTTTTCACCCAGGCGTTCGCGCGCCATCCGGTTTTTGTCGCGGGATCGGGCTCCGCCGCGCGCACCTCACCGCGGTTGAGCGCATCCTTGAACTCGCCGAAAAGCCGGAAGTGTTCTTCGCTGTACTCCGCCGGGGGCTCGTCGAACAGCCGCTCAATTTGCGACGGCAGCATGCACTCTCTCGGTGAGGCCCGCAGACTCCAGCACGTCGCGGACCCGCGCAAGATTCTCCGCTTTGGGAGCCACCAACGGCAGCCGCCACACCGGCTCGAGCAAACCCATCTCCGCCATCGCCGCCTTCACCGGGATCGGATTCGACTCCACAAAATTTACTTCCATCAACGCGTGGTAGCGCCGGTGAATCTCGCGCGCGCCGGCGACATCACCGTGCACCCCCAGCCGCACCAGTTGCGCCATCTGCGCGGGAATTTCGTTCGACGCCACGGAAATGACTCCGCGCCCCCCGAGCGCGATGAGCGGCAAAGTGATCGCGTCATCGCCGGAAAGCACGACGAAATCGTCCGGAACGATATTCAAAATCGCCGCCATCTGGCCGATGCTGCCGGAGGCTTCCTTGATGCCAACAATGTTCTGGATCCCCGCCAGACGCTTCACGGTCGCAGGCTCGATGTTCACGCCCGTCCGTCCTTGCACGCTGTACAAAACAATCGGTAAGGAAATCGCGGTCGCAATGGCGCGATAGTGCTGATACAAACCTTCCTGCGTCGGCTTGTTGTAATACGGCGTCACCGAAAGGATGCCGTCCGCCCCGATCGCGGCCAGTTCGCGCGCTAGCACAATCACTTCGGAGGTGTTGTACCCGCCCGCCCCGGCCAGCACCGGCACCTTCCCCTTTGCCAGCTCGACGGTAATCTCCACCACGCGCAAGTGCTCCTCGTGCGTCAGCGTGGGGCTCTCCCCGGTCGTGCCGCAAGGCACCAGGAAATCAATCCCCGCATCCATCTGCCGCAGAATTAAATTTCGCAGCGTGGATTCATCGAGCGAACCATCTCTGCGAAAAGGTGAAACCATCGCTGTGCCGCATCCTGTAAACATTTTGTTTCTCCTTCTTTTTCACAAACTGGAAATCCGCCAATCACAACCTGTAGCCGCCATCTTGAGAGGGCGGGTTTACACGCCCCTCTGGCACTCCCCTAAAGGGATCCTCGCGTGCTCCTTACTTCGCGTTCCCAACTCCCCCAAAATCTCTCGAAACTCAAACCAACCCTTCTTCCCCGCCACCCACCGCGCCGCCTGCAAAGCCCCTCGCGCAAATCCTTCGCGGCCCCGAGCCGTATGCCGCAAAGTGATCGTATCGGCCAAAGAATCAAAGCCAATCTCGTGCGTCCCCGGATGCGCCCCGGCGCGATTCGAACTAAGATCGATTGCGCGCGAGTACCCGCCCGCGCGCATCTCCTCCGCCAACTTGCGCAAAGTGCCTGAAGGCGCATCCTTCTTCGCCGCATGGTGAATCTCCCAGCCCCACGCGTCGTATTCCTGCTGCCGCTCGAATAGCGCGGCGGTGTAAGCCACCGCCTGCAGAAACAGATTCACACCCACGGAAAAATTCGGCGCCCAAACAAGCCCGATCCCACTCTCGGTCACAGCTTTCCGCGTCGCGGGAAGCTGTTCGAGCCAGCCGGTCGTGCCCACCGCCGCGTTCACTCCTGCCGCCGCAAGCTGTTGAATATTTCGCGCGGCAACATGCGGCGTAGAAAATTCCATCGCCACGTCGGCGCCGCACAGCGCCTCACGCGTCAATCCGTCGCCTCCCGGATTATTCTTGCTGTCGAATTTCGCGCACACGTCGAAACCATATTCAGGCGCCAGCTGCCCAATCAAGCGCCCCATCTTTCCGTACCCGACAATTGCCAGCCCCAAACTCACTGTTTCTCCTTCATAAACCAATGCCCTACCGCCAATCCTTCCCTTACGTTTTCCTCCGTGCCTCCGCGCCTCCGTGGCTAATCCTTGTTTCCTCCTGGCTCAACAACTGCGTCACCATACGCGCGTAAATTTCGACTGCCGCCGACAACTCTTGCTTCGCAATGCGCTCTTCCGCCGTGTGCGCCACATGAATGCTGCCAGGCCCAATCAGAAACGCTTGCCCCCAGGCCTCCGTCAACGCAGGAATGTCCGTCGTAAACGCCACCGCGGTGGTCGGCAAGCCGTCGAAACCCGTCAACCGGATCGCGGGTGTGTGCAAAACCTCGCGGGCCATGGCGCGACCCAACACTACAGCCGCTACCGCTTCGCGCAGCGTTGTGGGATCGCCGACGGTGCGAAACATGATCTCCGCCCGCGCCTCATCCGCCACGACGTTGGGCGCTCGCCCGCCGGAAATCGTGCCCACATTCAGCGTGCTGGGACCGAGCAATTCGTCCTGCGGCAAAGGGATTCGCCGGAGGTCCTGCAGCACATCGAGCAGCGCGTGAATCGCGGAGTGCCCAAGCTCGGGATAGGCCGAATGCGCGAGCTTGCCTGGCGCGGTGAGATCGAATCGCAGCGACCCTTTTGACCCCAGCGCAATGCGGTTCTCGGTAGGCTCGCCGTTGATGAGAAACCGCGAGCCGCGCGGCGTTGCCGCCGCAGCTTTCGCACCGGCGGAGTTGCGCTCCTCGCCCACAACAAACAACAACCCGAAATTCCGGGTCCCGGCAGCCAGTAATTTCTCGGCCGCCGCGATCATCGCCGCGATGATGCCTTTCGCGTCGCACGACCCGCGACCCCACAAAAAGTCTTCGTCTTCGTTTGAGCCAAAAAACGGCGGCACGGTGTCCATGTGCGTGGACAGCGTCACGACCGGCTCGCCCCAGCCGACGAAAATATTGTCGCGCTGAGGCGCAACCGGAATACGCTCCAGCCGACCGTCGTACCGCGAGGCTAGCGCGGCGAGATGTGTGAACAAGAAGTCGCCAACGGGTCCCTCGTTGTTGGTCACCGATTCGATGTCCACCAGCGCGCGCGTAAGCTCAAAAAGATTCATAAACGCAAAATTTCTGCCCCCTTCGAGATTTTGTGGGAAGAAGCGAAAAGAAAGGAAGGAACCGCGAGGAAACGACTCGGGCTGCCGCCTCTCGATAGCGCTTCATCCAAAGTACCGGATGACAGTGGGCAGGCCTTAGACCTGACCCCCAACCGCCGCGGTTTCAACTACCGCAACGATTTCGGCGGACAACCTGTGGCTAGCGGTCGATCCGGCCCGTTCCGCAACGGCCTATCGACGACCAGCGGCCCCTTTCACCCAAGCTTCCGAAGCTGATCGGAACAACAAGCCCGGCTACTCATGGCCTCCGCACCTCTACCAAGAACAACTCGAGTCTAGTGGACCACACAAGCAGTGTCAATTCTCAATTCGCAGAG
>Ga0182018_10000779_pt1 | contig 39602 bp, 32 predicted proteins | sample 812P2MmetaG_FD_120490 | JGI IMG/M metagenome (GOLD analysis project Ga0182018, IMG submission 120490) | Permafrost microbial communities from Stordalen Mire, Sweden - 812P2M metaG | ecosystem: Environmental > Terrestrial > Soil > Wetlands > Permafrost | place: Sweden: Stordalen | collected... | reverse complement strand
ATCCGTCCTCAAAATCCTGCAAGCCAAGGCCTCGCTAGGTCTCGAGAAAAGTCGCTTGGTGGATGTAGCAGCGATCCCCAGGCTGGTGGGCAGTCCAGAGAGTATTGCGGCCGGTCAACGTATCTCCGATGCTGCCATTACTTTGGTGCGTGACAACGGCAAGGTCCTTCCGCTGAGAGACGGGCGATCCGACAAGAGACTGCGTGTCGTGTCTCAGGCCAAAGCTAAGCCTGGCCTGCTCGTGATTATTCTTTGCGACAACCGGCGTGCGGAGGACGGTCGCGTTCTGGAGCGTCAGATCCGGAAGCGGGCGCCAGATGCGAGAGTGGTCTACGTAGATCCTCGCGTCGCCGCAGCCAGATCGGATGAAGTCTTGAATGCAGCAGACCGCGCGCAGCAGGTCGTGGTTGCCGTTTACGTCGTCCCTTCTGCAGCGCGAACCAGGACGGTAGCCCGCGGCCAGAAGAATTCCGCGTCTCTGCCGGACTCCACAGCCAGGTTATTGTCCATGATTCTTGCCCACGCGACCGGGAAAACTGCCGTTCTCGCCATGGGAACTCCGTACCTGACGGAGGACTTCCCCACAATCCAGAACTACATCTGCACATTCTCAAATGCGACGGTCTCGGAGATAAGCGCGGCGAAAGCACTTTTCGGGGAAATTCCGATCCCAGGCCATTTGCCGGTCAACCTTTCCAACGCCTCCGTCCCAGACGCGAGGACTGGGCACCCAGCACAAGTTGCGAACGTGGGACCGCCCTATTAGATTTCAAACCCACAAACTGCCTGGATGCGCAACGCAATCACCTGTAGTAGGGCCGCGACTGGCGCCTTTGCTCCCGAATGACGGGCAAACGTGAAGTAATCCCAAGGGAAGGTTGGCCGACAACCTAGGAATGGTCTTTCTCCGCTAGGTGGGAAGGTTCAGTTCGTGTGTCAATCGCCTGAATCTTGCGTGGGGAATCAAAACTCGGTCTGCGGTCTGTCCCTGGCTGCTGTGGTTGGTTACGGCATATCCCTGGTCACGGAGGGGCCCCACTCGCTCTTCAGCGACGGCGGGACAGCAATCATCGTCCACGCCAAAGCCGACGACTACAAGACCGACCCGTCCGGCAATTCAGGAGCCGGCATCGCCTGCGGCGTGATTTCAAAGTAGAGCTCAGATGGAGGTGTCAGTCCGAGCGCAGCGAGGAACCTGATGTGCCGGCACCATTTCTGCTTCGCAATTCAGCCCACTGACCTCAGCGCGCCAATCTCGCCAACCTTCGTGCCGCTTCATCCAGCGTCTCCGGCTTCTTGCAAAAAGCAAACCGCACCTGCCGCGCCCCATCCCGCGGATCGCGATAGAAACTCGAGCCCGGCACACTAGCCACGCCAATTTCCTGCACCAGATATTTTGCGAATGAAACATCGTCCTCAAACCCGAACGCAGAAATATCCGTCATCACGTAATACGCTCCTCGCGGACGGAAGCACTTGAACCCAGCCGCGCTGAGAGCCGGCATCAGATGATCCCGCCGCACCCGGTACCCTTCAGCCAGTTTTTCGTAGTACGATGCGGGCAAGCTCAACGCCGTCGCACCGGCCTCCTGCAGTGGCGCCGGCGCTCCCACCGTCAGAAAATCGTGCACTTTGCGGATCGCGTTCGTAATCGTCTCCGGCGCAACCGCCCATCCAACGCGCCATCCCGTGACGCTGTAGGTCTTCGACATGCCGTTGATGGTCACCGTCCGCTCGCGCATCCCATCAAGCGATACCATCGAAACATGCTCAGTCCCTTCATAAAGAATGTGCTCGTAGATTTCGTCGGTAATCGCCAGCACATCGAATTCCACGCAAAGATCGCGAATCAACTCCAATTCCGCCCGGGTGAGAACCTTGCCCGTCGGATTATTGGGTGTATTGACGATAATCGCTTTCGTGCGGTTGTCGAAGGCGCGCCGCAATTCTTTTTCGTCAAACGTCCACTCGCCGCCAGTAGTGGTCGGCGGACGCAGCTTCACAAACTTCGGCTTCGCCCCGCTTAACACGGAATCGGGCCCGTAGTTCTCATAGAATGGCTCGAAGATCACGACTTCATCGCCCGTGTTGCAAACCGCCAGCAGAGTCGAAATCATCGCTTCGGTTGACCCGCAACACACCGTGATCTCTTTCTCGGGATCGACCGTGATTCCCTGCCACACGCCCGTCTGCCGCGCAATCGCGTTACGCAGGCTCTTCGCGCCCCAGGTAATCGCATACTGGTTCAGGTCCGCCGCAACCGCCTGCTGCGCCGCCTGTTTGATCTCCGCCGGAGCCGGGAAGTCGGGAAATCCCTGCGCCAGATTCACCGCCCCGTGCAGCATTGCCTGCCGCGTCATCTCTCGAATCACGGACTCGGTAAAGTGCCCGACCTTGTCGCTCAGGAATTGCTTACCGGAAACTGTGGGTGCCCCATTTTTCGCGTTTTTTGCGAGAACTGGGGATTGGGAATTCTCCAGGTGGGAGGATTTCTGGGAAGTCCGCGCCGAAGGCTTCCGGGCATTCTTGGGAGCGGTGCGCTGTGCCATAGCAGGCAGACTAGCATAGCCGCGACTGGCATGGAGAATTGAGGTTTTAATCCCGTTGCCGCATCCGAATTCGCCGACCCTCGGCTGTGGATTATTTTTCATCTGCAATTCATCCTGGCGTCACCTTCTCGCAATGGTTTCTCCGCTACCTTCTCCGTGCAGGTATCTCAGGAGGAAAATTCATGTCCGCACCAGGTTTCCTGGCCAAAGCCAGGCAGCACCTCGCCGTTGGCACCAGCCTTGTCGCGCTCATCGCCAACCTCGGAGCGCCGGTCCCGGCCGCCGCACAGAACAAGCCCATCACACCAATTAAGCACGTGATTGTGATCATTGGTGAAAACCGAACCTTCGATCATGTATACGGAACTTTCAAACCGAAACACGGACAGAGCGTCGCGAACTTGTTCTCCAGACGGATTGTCAACGCCGATGGCACCCCGGGCATCAACTACGAGCTTTCGACTCAGTACAGCGCCGTCGACAGCGGACTCTATGAAATCTCTCCAGGCAGCAAGTACGCTTACTTCAACATCCCTGCGCCCGAAACCGCTGGTGCTCCCACGGCCCCCAGTGACACTGACCCGGCACCCTTTGTAACTTTGTCTTTAGCAAAGCTGGCGGAGCCGGACCTGGCCCCCGCTTACAACAAATATCTGCTCACCGGAGCGACGGGCCTGCCGCATAGCGTACCGGATACGCGTATTCCCGAGGTTGAGAGCTTGGGCTCCGGGGCATTTCAACTCACCTCTAAGACGCTTCCCTACGATGCCTACGCGGCCAGCCCGGTCCACCGTTTTTACCAGATGTGGCAGCAGACCGATTGCAGCGCGGCCACTGCAATCTCGGAAAATCCCAGCGGTTGCCTGAACGATCTGTTCCCCTGGGTCGAAGTAACGGTTGGAGCGGGAAGCAATGGTGCCGCACCCCCGGCGAAACTCAACACCGGCGAAGGCTCGACCTCGATGGCGTTTTTTAACGTTGCCAAAGGGGACGCTTCCTATTTCGAAGAACTCGCCGACCAGTACACCATCAGCGACAACTTCCATCAGTCTGTGATGGGCGGCACGGGAGCCAATCACATCATGTTCGGCTACGCCGATGCGATTGCTTACAGCGACGGCGAAGGGAACCTGGCCACTCCCCCGGCCAATCAGATTGAAAATCCCAATCCCCAGGCCGGCACCAACAACTACTACGACCAGGACGGCTACTCCGGCGGCAGCTACAGCAACTGCATTGACATCAGCCAGCCCGGTGTGCCCGCAGTCGTGAACTATCTGCAGTCGTTGAATCCTCCCATCGAACCCAATTGCGCCCCTCACGCGTATTATCTGCTCAACAACTACAACCCCGGGTTCGTCGGCGACGGAACTCTGGACAGCGTCTATACACCTTTTGCGATCCCTCCCACGGCCCAAAAGCACATCGGAGACTCGTTATCGGCGGCGGGTTTGTCGTACACCTATTTCGGAGAAGGCTGGGATCTGTACACCAGCGATCCGACCGGCGCCAACCCCTATGATCGCTATTGCAACATTTGCAACCCATTCCAATACGCCACCGACATCATGACAGTCCCAGCCGAGCGCGAGGCGCACATCCAGGACACAACTTCTCTGTATGAAGACTTGATCGACGGCAGCTTGCCTGCGGTTTCGATCGTCAAACCGAGCGGATTCACCGACGGCCATCCGTCATCATCGAAACTGGATCTGTTCGAAGGCTTCGTGAAGAACATCGTAAACAAGCTGCAGGCTAACCCGACTCTTTGGGCGAGCACGGCAGTGTTCGTCACCTTCGACGAAGGCGGTGGATACTACGATTCCGGCTACATTCAGCCTCTGGATTTCTTCGGTGACGGAACCCGTATCCCGCTGGTCGTTATCTCTCCTTACTCAACTGGCGGCAACGTGAACCACAGCTATGGCGACCATGTTTCGATCATTAAGTTCATCGAGCGAAACTGGAGTCTCAAGCCCATCACCAGCCGCAGCCGTGACAATTACCCGAACCCGAAGACCAAAGCAGACAATCCGTACGTGCCAACCAACAGTCCAGCAATTGACGATCTGTTTGATGTCTTCCATTTCGGGTCAAAGTAAGAACCACAAACGATTTACTCACCACACCGGCCAAGGTCGCTTTAGCCTTGGCCGGTGCTCACGTAAAGCGTAGACCGGTTAGACCCGGGATGAGAAAGAAATCGGGAGAGGAGCAATCACCATGGTAAAGACAACTCAACGATTGAGCTTGTCGCTTTTTATACTCCTGTGCAGCCTTGCCTTCGGAAGCGAAAATCAGCCTGCAAACGTTGCTGGGAAATGGCAACTATCCTGGGAGGCCCGCATCGGAACCGAGCGCTGCATCGTACAGATCGACCAAGAAGACTCAAAACTGGTTGGCATCTACCAGGGAAGGTTGGGTTCGCCCAAGATATCGGGCAACATTGAAGGTAATCAAATCAGTCTCAAGCTGGATTTTCCAGGCGCCAAACCCTTCGCCGTCGTTTTTACGGGAACGGTCGACGGTAACAAGATGGGCGGAAAATTTGCGATACAGGGGGTTGAGGGCGGCTATGACGGGCATGGTGAGAATGTTCGCCCCAGTAATTACTCCTGGACCGCAACTCGCCAACCCGATCAAACGCAATCAGGCAGTAGCCAGCAGAAATAAGCGTTCCTTCCGGAGAAGGAGCTTTCGTGATCCCCTCGGACGATTCCGACGAGTTGAAAGGACTTTCCTGACTTTCAGCAGGCGCGATTTATTACGAATGGGACTCTGCGCAGGAGCAGGCTTGTTCCCCGCCCCAAGGCGCCTTTTGGCTCGGCAGGCCGGGTCCACCCATGAGGCCATGAAAATGGGACTGGGCGACGCCCCCGCCACGCTCAAGGCCTTTCCCCAAGCGCAACCGGCGGGCCCGCTTGCCAGCTACGTAACACCGCTGTCGATTCCGCCCGTAATTCGCCCGAAGCCTAGCTCCGGCCCAGATGATCCGGTCGAAGTCCGAATGGTCCCGTTTAAGCACAAGGCGCACCGTGATCTTCCTCCTGCCACCATCTGGGGATACAACGCCAGCTGGCCCGGCCCGACACTCGAAGTCCGGCGAGGCGAGCCGCTTTTCGTGAAGTGGAGAAACCTTCTGCCGAGCAAACATTTTCTGCCCGTCGATCCCACCATTCACGGTGCCGGCGAAGGTGTGCCGGAAGTTCGCACTGTCGCCCACGTGCACGGCGCCCAAGTCATGCCCGACAGTGACGGCTATCCCGACGCCTGGGTCACCTCCGACGGAAAGGCGGGAAGCGTCGCTGCAGCCGACCCCTGCCACTATCCCAACGATCAGGGCGCGACCACGCTCTGGTATCACGATCACGCTCTGGGCATTACTCGCCTCAATGTTTACGCCGGCCTGGCGGGCTTTTACCTGATTCGCGACGATCAAGAAGATGCCCTCAATCTGCCCAACGGCCCTTATGAAATCCCGCTCATGATTCAGGATCGCAAGTTTGGCATCGATGGCTCTTTGCTTTATCCCCCGCCGCACAACGGCACACATCCCATGTGGATGCAGGAATTTTTCGGCGACACCATCTGCGTCAACGGCAGTGCGGCCCCATTCCTTGAAGTCGAGCCGCGCAAATACCGCTTCCGTCTGGTCAACGGCTCCAACTCACGCTTCTATCACCTCACGCTCGTTCCCGCCGCCGCAACCGGAGAGCCTAACGGCAGGCCCGCGGACGCCCCGCCTTTTCGTCAGATCGGCAGCGATGGCGGCTTGCTCCCCGCGCCCTTGCAATCGCACTATCTGATCTTCTCGCCCGGCGAGCGCTTCGATCTGCTCATCGACTTCTCCGAACACAAAGGCGAAAACCTCGCGCTCATCAACGATGCTCCTGCTCCCTACGCGCGCGGCGGCGAGATCGTCCCCTCCGACGTGATGCTCTTCAAAGTGACCAAGCCGCTCGCGGGCAAAGACACCAGTTCACTTCCCGACACGCTAGCGCCCTGGACGCCACTCAACCCGACCCATGCCAACCGCGAACGAATTCTCGCCCTCACCGAGATGGACCGACCCACCGACGGATACACCATGATCGGATTGCTCGGACAAAAGCATTGGGACGATCCCATCACCGAGGATCCCAAGGCTGGCTCCATGGAAATCTGGTCCTTCGCCAACGCCACCGGCGACGTCCATCCCATGCACCTTCATCTCGTGCAGTTTCAGGTTCTCAATCGCCAGCCCTTGGATGTGAAGTCCTACCTGGAAACCGGCAAGCTGAACTTCGTCGGCAGCCCAATGCCGCCTGAATCCAACGAACGGCCGGCGTGGAAAGATACCATCAAGACCTACGCCGGATATGTAACCCGCGTCATCGCAAAGTTCGATCTCCCCGCCGGAACCCCAATCACTCCCGGCCAGGAATTCCGTTACGTCTGGCACTGCCACGTGCTGGAACACGAAGACAACGAGATGATGCGCCCCTACAAAATCGTCATGTAAGGTTTCCAATAGCGCTTCCAGCAGATGCGTTGTCATCCTGGGCGTCCGGTCGAAGAATCCCTCCCCTCCTGCGCTGGACAGTTTCAAGGGTCTTCCCCGTGGTTCTCTGTGTCCTCTGTGGTTATGATCTTTGGGTTTCCGACCGAATCCTGCACGCGAGTGCGCGCATCCTTTATTCTAGTACCTGCATTCCTATGACCCCGAAATCCGAGACTTCCAATGGCGGTTCCTCAGCCGCCGTCGCCGAAACCCCCAGCGCCTCCAATCCCGAGCGCGAGCGCGTGTTCAACGCCTACCGCCAGTTTGGATACCTCGAGGGCGACCTCGACCCTATCGGTTTTCTTCGTCCGCGCGAAACCCCAGAACTGGAGCGCGATGGCGAGTACGCTCGCGAGGCCCGCGCCATCTATTCCAGCACAATCGGTGTTGAAATCAATCACATCTACAGACCCGAGCGCCGCCGCTGGATTTTTGACCGCATGGAATCGCCACTGCAGGGTTTCGAGGTTAGGGAAAAAGACCAGCAGCGCATTCTCGATTTGCTCATCCGTGCCGACATCTTCGAGCAGGTCATGCAGCAACGCTATCTTGGCAGCAAGCGCTTCTCGCTCGAGGGAACGACCGCGCTGATTCCCTTAGTCGACGAAGTCCTCGACACCGCCGCCCGGCTAGGCGCGATCGAATTAGTCATGGGCATGAGCCATCGCGGCCGTCTCAACGTTATGGCCCACGTAGCCCGGCGTCCTCCTCAGGAAATCTTCGCCGGATTCGAAGACGTCGACCCGCGCAGCGTTCTCGGCTCCGGCGATGTGAAATACCACATGGGCGCCACCGGCGAATACCAGACCCGCAGCGGCGGCAAGGTTCACATTCACCTAGTCTCGAATCCGAGCCACCTCGAAGCAGTCGATCCGGTCACCGTCGGCCGCTCCCGCGCCAAGCAAGACCGCACCGGCGCAGGCGGACGCGAAAAATATCTTCCGCTTCTCGTCCACGGGGATGCCGCCTTCGCCGGACAAGGGATCCTCGCCGAGACCATGAATTACGCCGACCTCCCGGGATACACCGTGGGCGGTACGATTCACGTCGTGGTCAACAATCTGCTGGGATTCACGACCAGCTACACCGAAGAGCACTCCACACGCTTCGCTGCCTGCATCGCGCGCCGGCAGTCGATTCCCATCTTCCACGTCAACGGCGAAGACGTCGACGCCGTCGTCCGCGTCGCCCGCCTCGCCACCGAGTATCGCTACCAGTTCGGCACCGACGTGGTCATCGATCTGATCGGCTACCGCCGCCACGGCCACAGCGAGGTCGACGATCCTACCATCACGCAGCCGCTGCTTTACAAGAAGATCAAAGAACATCCGCCGCTGTGGGAGATTTACGCCGACGACATCGGCGCAGCCGACGCGCAAGCCCAGTCTGCCGCCATCCGCGCCGAGTTCGAGGCTGCGCAAAAGCAAGCCGGCAGCATGAAGCAAAAACCTCTGATGCGTGAGTTGCCGAAATATTGGGACGGTTACTTCGGGGGCCTTTACAAGCCCGAATTCGAAGTCGAGACCGGACTCGCGCCCCAAGAACTATCCGAACTCACGACCCGCCTCACCACCTACCCTGAAGGCTTCCACATCCATCCCAAAGTAAAAAAGCTCCTCGAGCAGCGCGCGGAAATGGGGATGGGCAAAAGGCCGGTTGATTATGGCATGGCCGAAGCCCTGGCCTTCGCCAGCCTCGTGAAAGCCGGCACCCAGGTGCGCTTGTCCGGCCAGGACACGCGACGCGGCACGTTCAACCAGCGCCACTCCGCCCTGATCGACACCGAAAATGAGAACGAATACGTGCCGCTTGAAAATATCGCGCCCCATCAGGCCCGCTGCGAAATCTACAACTCCACGCTCTCTGAAGCCGGCGTCCTCGGTTTCGAATACGGATACAGCCGTGACCATCCCGAATCGCTCGTTCTTTGGGAGGCGCAGTTCGGCGATTTCGTGAACGTCGCGCAAGCCATCATCGACCAGTTCATTAGCGCCGGCGAAGCCAAGTGGAACCTGCTATCCGGCGTCGTGCTGCTGCTGCCCCACGGATACGAAGGGCAGGGACCGGAACATTCCAGCGCCCGCATCGAGCGTTTCATCCAACTCGCTGCCAAACACAACATCCAGATCGCGCAACCTTCCAACGCCGCGCAGTATTTCCATCTCCTGCGCCGCCAGGCTTTGCGCCACTGGCGCAAGCCGCTGGTGGTCTTCACTCCGAAGAGCATGCTGCGCCATCTCGACGCCAGTTCGCCAATCGAAGATTTCACGCACAAGAATTTCCTGAACGTCATCCCCGATACCGAAGTCGGCGAAGCCGACCGCATCCTGATCTGCACCGGAAAAATTGGCCACGAACTCCAGGCCGAGAGGAAAAAAAGAAGAGACAGCAGCACCGCAATCGTGTTTCTCGAGCAACTCTACCCGTTCCCCGAGCAGGAAGTCGCCGCCGAATTCGACCGCCACGGAACCAACGCGGACATTGTCTGGGTGCAGGAAGAGCCCGCCAATATGGGCGCACTCTTCAACATGCTGCCGCGCCTGAAGCGAATCGCCGGCGACCGTCCGGTTCTCTCGGTGAAACGTTCCTCCGGCGCCAGCCCCGCGACAGGAAGCAGCAAAGCCCACGAAGTAGAACAAAAAACCTTGCTGACGCTAGCCTTCACCACCAAGGGATAAGCTAGTTCGCAAGATTCATGGGGGGACAGCCGCCTGAGGTGTCCCGCCAGGAGCAGCGAGGCGAGCCGATGTGCCGCCGTCGTTGAAAGGCGGTCGTGGAAACAGAGAGCGGCAGCCGGAAGATCACGGTATACTCTTCCCTCAAAGCGGAGCCACATAGCTCTCCTAGGAACAAGAATCCATGGGGCAAACACTTTCGACGGTCGCGGTGATCATCTGTCTGGGCATCTATTCGGTTGGTCAGAGTCCCAATTCTGCCAGCGTCACCTTTACTCGAGATGTCGCGCCAATTCTCCAGAAGCATTGCCAGACCTGCCACCGCCCCGGCGAAGCAGCGCCTTTTTCGCTTCTAACGTACGAACAAGCGCGCCCCTGGGCGACCAGCATAAAGCGCGTCGTGAAGCAGAAGATGATGCCTCCGTGGTTCGCCGACCCCGGCTATGGACACTTTGCCAATGACCGGTCACTCGCGGAGAAGGAAATCAGCACGATCCTGGCCTGGGTGAACGCAGGCGCTTCACAGGGCGATCCTGCCGACATGCCGGCGGCCCCGAACTTTGTCGAAGGCTGGGGCATTCCCAAGCCAGACGCAATCTTCGAGTTGCCTTACGCCTTCCCGGTTCCGGAGTCCGGTATGGTCGAATATCAATACGTGATCCTGCCCACTGGGTTCACTGAAGACAAGTGGATACAGGCCGCCGAAGCGCGCCCCACCGACCGCTCGGTGGTCCATCACATCATTGCCTATGTCCGCGAGCCTGGATCGAACTATTTCAAAGGCCAAAAGACCGGAGTTTTCTTCCAAGCCCCGCCGCCCAAGCAAGACGAAAAGAATGACACCAGCGCTCTCCCCAGCGACTTCCTCGTCGGCTACGCTCCCGGTCAGAATGCGGAAATTCTACAGCCCGGCCAAGCCAAACTGATCAAAGCCGGCTCCGACATCGTCTTGGAAGTACACTACACTCCCAACGGCAAGGCCACCAGCGACCGCGCCCGGCTGGGAATCGTCTTCGCGAAAGAGACGCCGAAAGAGCGCGTGTTGACCCTCTCCGCCGTGAACGGCACATTCAAGATTCCTCCCGGAGATCCAAACTACCGGGTCGACGCCAACTTCGAAGTCCCAAGAGACGTGAAGCTGGTTGCCCTCCACCCTCACATGCACACGCGAGGGAAGGACTTCGAATATCGCCTGGTCTTCCCCAACGGTGAGACGCAGACACTGTTGAAAGTTCCCGCCTACAACTGGCACTGGCAACTCTGGTACAACCTGGACGCGCCGATCACTCTTCCCAAAGGGACAAAAATCGAGTGTACTGCGCACTTCGACAACTCGCCCGATAACCCGGAGAATCCCGACCCCACTCGGACCGTGATCTGGGGCCAGCAGAACTCAGACGAAATGATGGTCGGTTTCTTTAATCTGGTCTTCGACGCCAAGCTGCCCGCCACCGACCTGCTCCCGCATCCCAAAACCGAACCCCGGTAGCTCGCAACTAGGTCATAGTCCGCCGCACCACAAGGAACGCATCGGATGAACGCGTATAGGGACAGCTGCCTCGGCTGTCCTGCCCAGCGCAGCGAGGCGAAGATTCGTCGCGTGGCCGAGGCCCCGCCGCGGCTATAAGCAGTGTTACTCTTTGGTGGCCCATGCCAGGCCGCTCTCAACCCCTCCGCATCGCTATCGACACCGGCGGCACCTTCACCGACTGCGTATGGGTAGACCAAGGCCGCCTCCGCATGCTCAAAGTCTTCTCCACGCCAGACGATCCCTCCCAAGCCATAGTCGAAGCCCTGGGCAAAATTACGCACGGCGGTGAACTCATTCTCTTCCACGGCACCACTGTCGGCACCAACACGCTGCTCGAGCGCAAAGGCGCGCGTACCGCACTGGTCACCACGAAAGGCTTCGAAGATGTCATCGAAATCGGCCGCCAGGCACGCCCTAAGCTGTACGACTTTTTTTTCGATCGGATCGAACCGCTAGTCGCAAAAGATCTCCGCTTCGGCATCAATGAAAGCACCGCCAGCGACGGCCAAGTACTGACCTCACCCACCCGGGACGAATTGCACGGGCTGGCCGATCAAGTCGCGCTCACCAAACCGCAGTCCATCGCAATCTCGCTGCTATTTTCCTTCGCCAATCCAAAGAACGAACGAGCAGTCGCAGAAGCGCTCAACTCAATCGCCGTCCCGCTCTCCATCTCTCACGAGATCCTTCCCGAATTTCGCGAATACGAACGCACCTCCACCGTAGTCATTAACGCGTATCTGCAGCCGGTAATGCAGCGCTACCTGGAAAATCTTGAGCGTCGCGCACGAGAACTTGCAAATCATCGAAGCCAACGGAGCGCAGGGCAAGCATTTAACGTGGGGGACGCGCTTAATGCCGTTCAAGGGCCTACGGTGGAGGAGCGACGCTTCAGAGCCACGAAAAGTGTTCACAAAGTTCATAGGGCTTCAGCCCCCGTGCCCCGCATTTTCGTCATGCAATCCAGCGGTGGCATCACTGCGCTCTCAACGGCCGCCCGCGAACCCGTCCGCACCGTCCTCTCGGGTCCCGCGGGAGGCGTGGTCGGCGCCGCCGCCAGCGCCCGCTCCAGCGGATTCGACCGCATCATCTCCTTCGACATGGGAGGCACTTCCACCGACCTCTCGCTCGTCGAAGGCGCCATCCCTACCGCCATCGACGCCGAGGTCACTGGCCTGCCGGTCAGCGTCCCCATGCTCGATATCCACACCGTCGGCGCCGGTGGAGGCTCGCTCGCCCGCTTCGATGCTGCCGGCGTCCTCCGCGTCGGTCCCCAATCCGCCGGCGCCGATCCCGGCCCCATCTGCTATGGGCGAGGCACGCAGCCCACTGTTACCGACGCGAACCTTTTACTGGGCCGCCTGCAGTCCACACGTTTTCTTGGTGGCGACTTCACTCTCGATCTCGACCGCACCCGCCGACTTACGCAGGAGTTTCTCAAACAGCAGCGATGCCATCTCACCCTGAGTCAGTTCGCCGCCGGAATCATTCGCGTGGTCAACGCCACCGTGGAAAAAGCCATCCGCGTCGTCTCCATCGAGCGCGGCCGCGATCCTCGCCACTTCGCGCTTGTAGCCTTCGGCGGCGCCGGAGGTCTGCACGGCTGCGCTCTGGCCGAAGCCCTCAGCATTCCGCGCGTCATCGTCCCCGCATTTCCCGGCGCACTGTCTGCGCTCGGCATTCTCGCCAGCGACGTTGTAAAAGATTATTCCCGCACCGTCCTATGGCGCGTCTCAGGAAAAATTCCCGCACAGCCATTGAATCGCGAATTTTCCGCCTTGAAAAAAAATGCTGCGGAAGATCTTCGCGACGAGTCTTGGCAGGGACGAACGCACTTTCGTCGCAGCGTCGACATCCGCTATCGCGGCCAGGGATATGAACTCAACCTTCCATTCACGAAAAATCTCCTGCGCGACTTCGAGCAGGAACATCGCCGCCGCTATGGCTACACCCATCCAAATCGCGAAGTAGAGTTGGTGACCCTCCGCCTCCGCGCCCTAGTGAGATCCCCACAGACGAGAACCACCGCAACCGATGTGGAAGACAAAACTCATTCTGAAGACAAATCCCGTGTGGGGATGGCCGCCCTCGGCCCGCCCAGCCGAGCAACGCTCGGCAGGCTTTTCCCGCCCGACACGCCAGTCCTATTTGGCGGCAACAAACGAGCCACAAAGCTCTACTCCCGAGACGATCTCCAACCCGGCAAGAAATACTCAGGCCCCGCCATCGTCACTGAATACAGCGCCACCACAGTCATCCCACCGGGGAAAAGTTTCCACCTCGACCGCGCTAGCAACCTGATTGTGAATATTCGGTAAAAATCCGGCCCTTTCCCGCCTCCACGTCGAAATCTCGCCACTCGGTACTAGGTACTCGGTACTGCCTTGGTTACAATAATCCCGTGAAACCCAGCCTTTTCGTCGTCGAAGACGATCCTGATATTTCCCGCCTGGTCCGCCATCATCTCGAAAACGAAGGCTTCACCGTCCGCGTTTATCCCACTGGGACCAACGTTCTCGCCGACGCCGAGCGTCAGCGTCCTGCACTCTTCGTTCTCGACATCATGGTCCCCGGCAAAGACGGTCTGGAAATCTGCCGTACCATTCGCCAGACTCCCGGTCTTGCCTGCGTGCCGGTAATTTTCCTGACCGCGAAAAGCAGTGAATCCGACCGCGTCCTTGGTCTCGAACTCGGTGCCGACGATTACATCGCCAAGCCCTTTAGCCCCCGGGAACTCGTGGCCCGCGTCAAGGCGGTGCTGCGCCGTTTCGAGCGCCCCCTGCCACCCAGTCCCTTGAAAGTCGGCGACATTGAAATCGATCCCTCGGCGATGACGCTCACCGTGCGCGGAAATCCGGTTTCGACGACCGCCACCGAGTTCCGTCTGCTGGACTACTTCGCGCGCCACAAAGGACGGGTCTTCAGCCGCGACCATCTCCTCGACTCCGTCTGGCGCGACACGGCATACGTCACGCCGCGTTCGGTGGACGTCTACGTTCGCCGCATCCGGGAGAAAATCGAGCCCGACCCCGAGAACCCCCGCTATCTTAAAACCGTGCGCGGGGCCGGCTACCGCTTCGAGTCTCCCAAATTAGAGTCCCCCAAGTGAACAAAGTCACGAGGCAAACGACAAGCGCGTGAAGAACCGCATCTTCTTCAAACTCCTCGCCGTTTTTGTGATTGTGATCGCAGCCACTGCCTCCATTCTCGACGTGATGCTGGGCAGCGCATGGGAAACCTCTCTCCGCACCGAAATTCAGCGCAACCTTATCCAGAAGACTCTCCTGTTCGCCCATCGCGTCGAAACCGATCGCGCCCACACCCTCCTTGAAATCGCCGCTCAGGAAAGTCTTGCCGCCGGCGCCCGCGCCACCATCATCGACGCTTCCGGAAAAGTTCTTGCCGACTCCGAATCCAATCCCGCTACTATGGAGAACCACGCTACTCGCAAGGAATTCATCGCCGCCCTTGCCGGCCAGACGGGCGCGAACGAGCGTCGCAGCACTACTCTCGGCATACCGTTTCTCTACGTAGCCGCTCCTGTGTCTGGGGGCGCAGTGCGCCTGGCCTATCCACTTTCCGATGTCGAAGCCGTGCAGGCGCAAGTGCGTCGCCGTCTACTTTTCGGCTCGAGCATCGCGTTCCTGCTCGCTTTCGTCATTGCGGCCGCCGCCTCCGTCTGGAGCTCGCGTCGTCTGCAGCGCATTGTCGACGTAGCCGCCCGTATCGAGCAGGGGGACCTGCGGGCCCGGGTGCAAGACAGTCCGCTCGATGAAATTGGCCGCGTTGCCGCCGCCATCGATAAAACCGCCGGCCAGGTCGAACGCAGCTTTGCCGCCGTCCGCTCCAGCCAGCGCCAACTCGAAACTCTGCTTAACAGCATGCAAGACGCCGTGATTGCCGTCAGTTCAGAGGGCCTCGTGCAGTGGGCCAACCAGTCCATGGATCGACTCGCGCCTCAGCATGCGCGGCTCAACGCGCCGGTCGTCGAAACCATTCGGGATCCCGATTTCCTGGCCGCTGTCAAAGCCGCCACTACCACCAAACAGGTGAAGACCACCCGGGCCACCTCCATCGTCCACGGCCGCGCCTTCGATGTTACCGCCGCACCGCTGCCCGACGGAGGCGCTGTCGCCGTGCTCCGCGATCTCACCGAAACCGAACGGGTTGAGAAGACCCGCCGCGATTTTATTGCCAACGTTTCTCACGAACTCCGCACGCCTCTGACTTCCATTCAGGGATACTCCGAAACTCTTCTTGACAGCTCCGACAACTCCGATCCTAACCGCGAGTTTCTGGAGATTATCCGTAAGAATGCCGCCCGCATGTCGCGCCTCACCGAGGACCTGCTAACGTTGGCACGCGTGGAATCCGGCGAGACCCGCTTCGATACCGAACCCGTCCCTCCCATCGAGATCCTGCACGATGCCGAAGAAAGTTTCCGCGAGATTGCCCGCGGTCAGGGCGTGGAATTGCGAATCATGGATTCGCTAAGCACGAATTTGCACAACCTGGATTTGCAGGACATGGATTTGCAGAAGGTCAGCACTCCAGACCGTGGCTCGATCGAATCGTTGCCTGCGGTGCGCGCCGACCGCGAGGCCATTCACCAGGTTTTTTCGAATCTCATCGACAACGCCATGAAATATGGCCGTTCCGGTGGCCGCATCGTGCTGGGCGCGCGACCCGCCCCGCGCGGCATCGAATTCGGAGTCGAATTTTATGTGCAGGACTTCGGCGCCGGCATCGCCTCCGAGCATCTGCCTCGCCTTTTCGAACGCTTCTATCGCGTCGATAAAGCCCGCTCCCGCGAATCCGGTGGCACCGGCTTAGGCCTCGCGATCGCCAAACACATCATGCTCGCCCACGGCGGCTCCATCCGCGCCGAAAGCGAACTCAACCACGGCAGCACTTTCCTGTTCACCCTCCCCACTGCAGCACTCGCGTAGCGACAGCCGCCTCGGCTGTCGAGCCCGGGCAAAGCCCGGCGGCCCGCAAACGAGCTTCGCCCCCGGAGTTGATTTTCCGAGGAAAAAGGGAAGAACCGGCAAGCGCGAGATTCCCCTTGCATTTGTTCCCTCGTGGTCGACAATGATGGTTAACCGGCCTTTGCTGATCCGGTATTTCAAGAAATGAGCGAAAATTCACAGCTTGTTAACCACAAGCGCTGGCGGAAATCTTATGCTTAGCGGGTGGCGATTCCATTCCACGGCGCACAGAATCGCGACGACGAGTCCGAAAGTTCTCTGCGTCGCCCACGTTCTCGAACGGCGGAAATCCTTATGAGCACCGCGACGAAGATTCCCGATCCTGAATCGGCTCATCACTACATCGTCCGCCGCACCGTGGAAGCGTGCCGCATGGCCCACGAAGCCGCTGGCGCGGCCGCCGAGGGCATCGCCACCGGCTCAACCGCTTTGCTGAACTCGCTGCGTCAGCGGGAACGCGAACTCGACACCCTCGATATGGAAATCGACAGCGGGGTGACCACTGCCATCACCGAAGTCGGCCCCGCGGAAGCGCGCGAACTGCTCGCCTGCATGAAGGTGATGATCGCTGTTGAGCGCATCGGCGACCTTCTGCTCAGCTTCGCCAATAGCGCCCAGTCCGTCAGCGGCCGCGTCGACTCCGAAGACACTCGCGACCTCACCCAGATGGCGACCCTGCTGGAAAAAATGTTGACCGACTGTGGCGCCGCATTTTCTGGCCGCGATGTCAGTAAGGCCATCGAAGTCCTCCGCGCCGACGCTGAGATGGACCGCCTGCGCAATCTGATCTTCCTGCGCCACATCGAGAATCCCGAAAATCTTGTCCGCCAGGCCAGCCTGCAAGTCATCTTCATGACCCAGTCGCTCGAACGCGCCGGCGATCACGCCAAAAATCTCGCCGAGGAAGTCTGCCACTTCGTCAGCGGACGCACCGTCCGCCACGTCTCCATCGCCTACGACAAACCCGTCGAGCAGATGTTCATCGACTACCTCCGCCGCCGCGACCACAACCGCTGATCAGGTGAGACGGATGAACGTGGGGCGGACACTGCTGTCCGCCATTTCGCGCATCTCTAGAAACAGCCGTCCTGATTGGGAGACCGACCGATGGTGAACACCGCTCTTGCACGCTTCGATCGCAATGTGGCCGCAAGCTCCGCGCACCCCCGAACAAGACCGTGATAAACTTTCTCCCCGTGTCGCTACCTTTGGTTCCACCGGCGCCTCCGTCCTGTTCCGACTGCGCCACCAAGACGCAAGCCCCGGGCGGCACTCCGCCTACACAATCCGCGTCCCGCATGTGGCGCTCGAGCAGCGGCAGCATGCGCCTCGATACGCCGACCACCAGCATCATCTCGAACCCGGCCGCCCAGAAAACCATCCTGCTCGATCATTTGAAGAAAGAGGCAATGGTCATTCCCACGCCGCCTGCGGCCGCCGCCCCGGCATCGCCGGGAGCTCCAAAAATGCCCGGCGCACCGGCCTCGCCCCCGCCCCTGCACGTCGCCGATCTTGGCAAGAGCATGATCGAGAGCCACGAAGTCGAGGGCAAGCGCTTCACTTTTACCCCGCCGCAGGCCCCGGCGCCCCCCCAGGCTCCGGCGAAACCGCAGGCCCCACAAATGCCGAAAATTCCCGGGCTAGGGTCGGCCGCGCTCCCGAAACCTCCACAGCTGCCCAAACCGCCGCAGCCCACCGTCACCGAAGTTTGGACCAGCGTAAAACTAAAAACGCCCGTGCTGACAAAAGTTACCAGCCCCGCGGGCGAGCAAACCACTTACTGCAAGCCCACCTCGACCGAAGAACCTCATCCCTCAGTATTTGAGATCCCGCCTGGATACACCTTGAAGAAGCCGTAAAAATCGACTCAGCTAAAATTCCGCTAACCTCGCTGGAAAAGTTGCGCCTGTCTCAGCGTCAGAAGCGCGGTCTGGGCCAGCCGTTCCAGAATGGCGAGATCGCCTTCGTCAAAGGCAAAGCGCTGGGGAGAAAAAACTTCCACCAATCCCACTACCTCTCGCTCATAGCGGATCGGTGCCGCCACGATCGAGCGAATGCCGAGTCGCCGGCAGATTACGGCGTCGACGCGGGGATCGATTTCCGCGTCATCAGAACGCAAGGCTCTTCCGGCACGAATGCACTCCCCAGAAAAACCCGCCTCAATATCGACATGGGTTCCGAGAGGAGGCCCGCCGCTTCCCACGCTCGCCCGGCACATCATCGGACCGCCGTCGATGAGCGCAATGGCCGCGCCCGCGCCCCGTAAGAGTGTACGCGCGCGTTCGCTGATGACGCGCAGCGCACTATTCAGATCCGGTCCCAGCGAGTTGAACTCGTACTGCATTGTGGTCGAAATCGCCGGCGAACTCTGCATCTCTGCCCTGCCGGCTTCGGCTTCGGCTTCCAAACTTCCTCCTTCTGCTTCCAAACTCACGGATCGCGGCTTGGGAGTTCCATCGCCGGAAGATTTGCTGCTCGCATTCGGCCCCAGCACTCGGTCGAAGGTAAGTTTTGGGGCCTTGCGACTCGGTGCTTTTTCGTTGTGCGCCAGCCACTCATCCAGCCGCTGCCGCGCTTCCACTGGAAGGTCCGAGAACCGTACTCCGGCGCGACCCAAAGCGTCGGCCCATGCGATATAGCCCGTGGTCTCGAGGTGGGCGTTAGAATCCGGCAGATCAAGGCGCAACTGCACCCGGTGCTCAGCCTCCAGCGGAACGATCGTTTGCATGGACACGCCCTGCTCGCTGAGATCCAGAATCATTCCACCTGTAACGCCATCAAAACTGGCAAATACTGGCCCATGCACTTTATGCCGCAGGCAACTGCGTCTCTCCGTAATCATCTTCCAGTTCTCCGCACCCTTCCGCCCAGCTCAGTCAGACCGCTTGTTCGAAACAAACGACTCCCTAGGGAATTTTTGTTCCGTCAGGCCAGAGTTGGCGGCAATTGAGTTGTTCCGATGATGGGAGTAGAGAAGCGCAAAAGGAAGTACACGACAGGGTTCTCACTACGATTATTTTCGGCTATCGACTTGACCTCCTCGGTTTACCCTGGTACGGAATCATCATGAAGGCCTTCACGCCAAATCCTAAATTCCGCGCTCTTCCGTTCTGGATTCCAATGAGCGGCGGAATTGCCTGGGCCGCCATGGTATTCCTCATTATTCGGCGCTGGTCTTCCGCCTCTGGCTGGGGGGACGCTCATCGATACGCATTGATATTCGGCGCAATGATGGTTCCGATCGTCGGTGGATTCGCGGGCAGCGGATCATGGCCGCGCACCGACCTGATGGGCAAAACCGTGTTCGATGTAATCGCGATTTTCCTTTTGATCGCTCTTGGCCGAGTGTTCCAGAACCGGTCGTCCACAGACTCATTGCAGAAGCCCTTAAACTGATCCGCAGCGTTAGGCGCATTCCTTGATCGGTCTGCCAGACTCGGCAACAACGACGGCCGACTTGGTTGTGCGCTCGCCTTTGCGGATTAGCACGATCGCTCCCAGGATAGTTCCCGAGGCCAGCACCACCCGCATGGTCAGCGGTTCAGAAGCCAGCAGCCATCCCAGAAACACAGCCACGACTGGATTCGCGTACGTGTGCGTGGCCACAAGTGCCGGAGGACACCGCTGCAGCAACCATGTGTACGCAGTGAATGCGATCACGGATCCAAAAACAATCAGATAGGCCAATCCTAGAATTGACTTCAAAGAAATACTCGCCCAGTGCGTGGCGTGAAACTCGCCCGTAAGTCCAGCGGCTGCAAGCAGCATCACTGCGCCGCAAATCGTCGGGAGCGCGGTCCGCCCCAACGCGTCGGAGGGCAACTTAAGCTTGGGGGAGACAACCACTCCCGCCGACCACGCCAACGAACCTGCGAGCACGGCCAAGAGCGCCAGCAAGCTCGAGCCCTTGACGGTCAACTCGGCGCCGGTGAGCATGGCCACACCAAGCACGCCCAAAGCCAAGCCCAGCGCGCTGAGCCGGCTGATCTTCTGCTGGCCCGTTGACCAGGCTAAAACCAGAATGAACATCGGTTCGGTTGCGATCAGCAGCGCGGCCAGCCCTGATCCCACGTATTGTTCAGCCCAGTGCAGCGATCCGTGACCGATGAGAAAAAATAATGCTCCGACGATGGATCCGGAAATCCAATGGGCTCGGGTGGGACGAAAGCCGCGCGCCCACGCCCACGCCAGAAGAATGCTGCCGGCAATCGAGTGCCGGATGCCTGCGGCAACAAGCGGCGGAATGGTCTCAACCGCATAGCGGATAGCAAGATACGTCGAACCCCAGACGAGATAGATTGCCGCGAAGGCGAGCGCCAGTTGGATAGAAGCCCGGCCGTGATCGTTTGCGGATTGGTGTGGCGTGGACACGAGCGCGGGCCTGCCTCCAATGTTTATCATCTTTTCGTTGGCGATCTGGTTTTCGTTTGACATCGGGCGGCTGCATATTGGGGCCATGATTTGCGATGCTTTCTGATTCATGATCATCTAACCGTCTAAATTTTATTAACAGGTTAGGTACATCATAGGATCGTATTGCTAACTTGTCAAGTATGTTTTAATGGTTATATCGCACGTTGGAAGGAAACCTTTGACGCAGGTCCACGAAGCCAGAAAAATTGAGCGCCGACGTCCTCCGCGATTCGATTTGATTGCCGGCAATGTCTGCCTCGATTTCGTGAACACGCTCGACGACCGTCACTTCAAGCCCAAAGAATTGCTGGAGACTTACGTGGATCTCGCCCGGTTCGGCGAGGACACCGGGCTGCTCCAACCAAGCCAGCTGGACCGGCTCTACGAGCGCAGCGATGCCGAGCCGGAACGCGCGCAGGAGGCGCTGCTCCGCGGCCGAGAATTACGCGAGGTCATCCACGACGTTTTTTGGGCGATCATCAATAAGCGGCCCGTGCCGGCGGTCGCGCTGGCCAGACTCAATGATTACGTTCAGACCTCGTCCGGGCACACGCGTCTGATTCCGGCAAAGAGTGGATTCGAGTGGAGGTTCGACGAAGTAGCGGACTTCGACAGCGTCCTCTGGCCGATTGCACGTTCGGCGGCGGATCTGCTGGCTTCGGATCGGTTGGCGTATGTTCGCGCCTGCTCATCGATAGTTTGCGAGTGGTTTTTTCTCGATACCAGCAAGAATCATCATCGGCGCTGGTGCGACATGACGCGCTGCGGTAATCGGGCGAAGGTGCAGCGCTTCTATGCGCGAAGGAAGAAGGAGCACTAAACACATAGCGGCGCCAGCAGAAAAACCCACTTCCGTTCGGCTGACAGCTTTTCTTTTTTCGGAATCGACCCACTACAATCGGCGGTGCTGTCGCACCGATCCCGGAGGATTTTGTGATCTTACGTCTGCTTGCAGTTTTGTTGCTGTCCCGCGCTGTTCTGGCGCAGAATGTGGTGCACTACACCACGACCAATGCCAATGTGAAATATCTCTTTGCTACGGCGGAGCCGGTTTTGCGTTTGAAGTCCGGCGATATTTTGGACACGAATACGCTGGATTGTTTTGGCAACGGGCTGAAGAAGCCGGGCGACACGCTCAGCATGGCGACCGGGGACAATCCGCTGGCGGGGCCCTTTTATGTGGAGGGCGCGGACCCGGGGGACACGCTGGCGGTGAAGATTCTTGACTTGCAGGTGGACGGGGAGACCGGCGTGGGCGCGTTCGCGCCGGGGTTCGGGGCGATCAATGAGACCAATTACACGCCCATGCTGCATGCGCCGTTGCCGGAGCGGGTGTGGTTTTATCACATCGATCACGTAGGAAATACGGCCACGTTCAAGGCGCTGGATTCGGATTTCTCAGTGAAGATTCCGATGCATCCTTTCTTTGGATGTATTGGCGTCGCGCCCGCCAACGGCGAGGCGCGCAGTTCGGTGGTGCCGGCAGAGTTCGGGGGAAACATGGATTCACCTGAGGCCAGTGTAGGTAACACGGTGTACTTTCCGGTGAACGTGAAGGGCGGGCTCTTTTACATCGGCGATGGGCACGCCGCGATGGGTGACGGCGAGATTGCGGGAACTGCGATTGAGGTTCCGCTGAAAGCACGGGTGCAGCTCAGCGTGATCAAAGGACGCACGATCAGCTGGCCGGAGTTCGAAAACGACGACGCCATCATGACGGTGGGCGCGTATCGTCCCCTCGACGATGCGGTGCGGATTGCCATGACCGAACTGGTGCACTGGATTCACAAGGACTATGGGCTGTCAGAGCTCGATGCCTATGAACTCCTGTCGAAGGTGGCGAAGATTCATCTGAACGAAATGGTGGATCCGAACTATGTAGTGGTGGCTTCGATCGAGAAGAAGTATTTGCCGGCGAAGAAGAAGCTTTAATTGAAGAAGCTTTAACTAAAGATGCAGCTAATTAAAGATGCAGCTGGCTGCGTGTTTGCTTGCGGCATCGCGAATCATGGTTCGGGAGACGTTGCCGGCATCTCTACGAGTGACGACGAGTGACGTAGATAAAAAAGGGACAGCCGAGGCGGCTGTCCCCAGGTGAGCATTTTAGCCTTTCACGATCTTCTTTGCGGATGGATCCCACACCGCCACTGATTTATTGAAGTAGGCGAAGTTCGCCAGGTGGCAGCCGATGGCGGCGTGGTTGCCGAACACCTCGTTCTCGACTACCGGCTTACGGGTGCGGACGGCGTTGTAGAAGTTCGCCTGGTGATCGACGGTGTCGCTGTATCCGGGAGGGTTGGAGTAGGACTCGCCTTCGTTGTCCACCATCCACTCCAGGGCCTTGGGTTGCGGGTGATCTTCGTGCCACTTCTGAAGATACTGGTCGCGCAGGGACTTAGGCCAGCCGTAAATCGAATAGCCTTCGGGCTCGGGACGCGTGTCCTGGGGCGTGTAGGTCAGAGTCGAGTCCTTGATGATCATGGTGCCTTTGCTGCCGTAGAAGCCGATGAACTCGCCGCCGTCATTGTTCAGGTTGCAGCGCACGGTGACGCGGAAGTTAGGATAGTCGTAGAGCGTTTCGATGAGGTCGGGGAATTCGCGGCCATCCTTGAAGTGGTAAAGACCTCCGGAGGATTGCGCGCGCTGCGCGGGTTCTTTTGTGCTGGTGATGAAGTGAATCCCGGAAATCAGATGGACGAAGAGATCACCGCCCAGGCCTTCGCCATAGTCGGTATAGCAGCGCCAGCGGAAGAAGCGGACGGGATCGAAGGCGCGCTTGGGCGCATTGCCGAGGAAGGTATTCCAGTCGATGGTTTTTTCGCTGGCGTCCGGCGGAATGGGGTAGACCCAGGCGCCGCTGGGGGAATTGCGGTCCCAGTAGGCATTGATGGAGAAGACCTCACCGAGTTTGCCGGAATCATAAATCTCTTTGGCTTTGGCATACAGGATGGAACTAACGCGCTGGCTGCCGACAGCCACCATGCGATTGGCTTTGTGCGCGGCTTCGACCATGGAGAATCCGTCTTCGACGGTGTGCGACATGGGTTTTTCGCAGTAGACGTCTTTGCCCGCGGCGCAGGCGTCTTCGAAGATATGGCGATGCTGGTGGTCCATAGTGGCGATGAGAACGGAGTCCACGTCTTTGCGATCGAGAATGGAGCGATAGTCTCTGCTGGCGGGCACGCTGGGATTTTTGACCGCTTCCTGCGCGGCAGTGTGTCGGCTGTCATAGAGGTCGCACACGGCGACGCACTGAATGCCGGGCACGTCGAGAGAAGCCTGGAGGTGTTCGCATCCGCGAATGCCGGTGCCGATGGAGGCGAAACGCACGGTGTCGCTGGGCGCGACCGGTCGCGCCGTGGCGGAAAGCATGCGGGGCTGCAGAACATTTTTTGTGACCGTGGTGGCGGCGATGGCGCCGGTGCCGATGTGGATGAATTGACGACGAGTCAGGGGATTCTTAGCCATGAGATTCTCCACTTTTAATTTCACTACGTCCGTGACAGCGCGGGCGCCGACGCGGAAGACTTACGGGGAGGAATTATGCCACAGGAGTGGGCGAGCTAGTAAAACGATTTTCTAAAAGAATTGCCTAAACATATGCTGCGTCGCCCGCGGAGTGTGTTTTGTTCTAGTTTGGCTTTGCTGCGAGTGCAAGCTTGACCGATTCTAGGGCATGGGTCCTTTCGTTGGCCCTGAGAAAGCGAAATTCGTCGCCATTCGTGGCTAGTCCCCATCCGAGGTTTGCCGGGGCTCCGGTTTCAGGGTCGAAGGCATAGGTCGAGAACTCCTGGGCCAACGTACACCCCCCAGCCCGAATCGTTCGGACATTGATACAGGCCGTTGTATAAAGAGACCGCCTGGCGGAAACGTCCGCAGGTTTTATGGGAGATGGCCGGTCTACGGAACGCTGTGCCGAAGCAACCGCAACTGAGAGCATCACGAACGACGCAAACCAGCGAAATCTCTTCATGATCCCCTTCAAAACAGGGAGTCACTGGCTAACGGACCGACCCTGTCTCGATCCGGACGGGTCGCGAAGCTAGCACACGACCATAGTTCCCGGTTGACCATTTGTGGGAGATTTTTGAGTTTTGTTACGAAGTCGGAACGCATTCCTGAATCGCTGACCTTCATGTGACCGGTTGGGAGGATTGAGTCGATATGGAATGCTGCAAATGCGGGAAAAATTGAAAGGGCCGTGACATTGGTTATGCTCTAGCCGCCAGCTCTTGCGAGGGAGCTAACAGCGTGGAGGCATGTACCGTCACGACCCCTTGATGCGATCACTGCTTTCGCAGTTCCAAACCCCAACTGCCCCTCGCAGAGCCGTCGGTTTTTTCAGGTCCGGTCACCGGGCGAGTCGCCCCGCCCTGCTGATCACTCAGTCTACTTCGGACTGGCTCATTTTATTGTGCCAACCCTTTCGACTGTCGACGCCACTCACCTTAACAGAGCACTATGAAAAGTCAACGCAAACTTTTGGTGCAATCGCTTCTTCCAAAGCTGTGCATAACCAAAATTGGAAATGCTTGCCACACTGAAAGTTAGCGAAAGAGGTTTGGAATCGTTCCCATTTTTGCACATTGTGTGCACAGAGAGAGGACGAACTGCAAAACGCTGAAAGGGAACCTGATAATCATCTTGACGACGGAGTTGGATAAGCGCATCTTCAATTTTACAGTCAGCACGCGCAAGAGTACGGGAAGGAGCTGGTCCGATGTCAGAACTGGTGGCCTACGTCGACGGCGGTTGCCTGGGAAATCCGGGCCCTTCGGGCATTGGAGTGGTGATCAACGGGTGCGTCGATGGTCCGGTACATATCGCGAAGTGGATCGGCAATCAGGACAACAACGTGGCGGAATACGCCGCGCTGATGGAAGCTCTGCAGTACGCCGTATCGCTCAAGGCGCAAAAGCTGCATGTGTATTCCGACTCGGAAGTAGTCGTGAGGCAGATGACGGGGCAGTATACCTGCCGCAGCCCGCGGCTCTACTCTTTGCACTGGACCTGCCGCAAGCTGGCGCGCGCTTTGAAGTTTTCCATCTCGCACGTGCCGCGTGAAAACAACGCTGAGGCGAACGGGCTGGCGCAGACGGCGTTGCGGCGGCGGAAGTAGACCTTCAGCCTCCGCTCGTGCGGAATACTGAATGCTGCTTTCCGCACGTACGGCTTAGTACTTCCGCGTGGGGAATTTCTTGACACCCCGCGCGCCCCGAGCGAGACTCACCTTACTGCATCCTTTATAACCTAGATGAGTTCGAGGCGCCGCATTGCGTCCTCGTTCGTCACCTTCTAAGGGATGAAGGCATTCTTCATGGAACCTTCCCCTAGTCGAGATCAGGCGCCGTCGAGCGGTCCCGGTCTGCAGTCCAATGTGCGTTTCCCCGGAGAGGATGGAGGTCATTCTTTGGCCGAGATTGCGCGGCGCGATCTTGACGCAGCCCTGCAATTACTTGCCGATCGGGCGCAATATATCACGGGCGCCAGCGGCGCGGCAATCGCCCTGCGTCGCCGTGGCAAGAAGGACATGCTGTGCCGCGCCAGTACGGGATCGAACGCGCCGGAACTGGGAGCACTGCTGTCCACGGAATTCGGGCTTTCGGGCGAAAGCGTGCGCACTCGTCAGCCGTTGCGCTGTGACGATGCTGAGCGCGACGCTCGGGTGAATCGTGAGGTGTGCCGCCAACTGGGAATTGCTTCGGTGGTGGTGATGCCGGTGGTGAATGACGACGAAGTGCTGGGCGTCTTTGAACTTTTTTCCGGGAAAGTGAACGCCTTCGGCGAACGCGATCTCTCGGCCGTGCAACGGCTTAGTGAAATGGTCGAAACTGCGGTTCGCCTGGCCGAGGCCGTAGAAAATCTGCCACAGAGGCTTCGGTTGACCGATATTGCCGCGCCGACCGAGGGGGAGGAGGAAGATAACGTTCTGGGCGGGCAGGTGGAAGAGTTGGTCCTGGAAGGTCCGATTCCGAAGTCCATTCCGGAAAACCTGGCTGCCGAGGAGCTGGTTCTGGAGGATGTCGTTCTCGACGAGCCCGAGCTGCTGGCGGCGGTTGCGGCCGACACCAGTGCTGAAAAAGCAGAGTCCGTCGCTCCAAGGACTGAAGGCCGCGCCGAAAACGTTGCGGGACCGGCGGCGGCCGAACCCGTCACAGAAAAAATCCCAACCCCTTCGACAAGTTCGGGGCAGGCTCTCCCGCAAAAGGCGCGAGCGGATGAGTCCGCCGTCGTCGACACAACCGTCGCGACGCCATCGAAAACGGCGAAAGAGCTGAAAGAGCCGAAAGAGCTGAAAGATAGGATCGCCGAGTCGGCGACCGCAATCCCCCTGGTCGCCACGCCGCATGTCGTGGTTCCTGAAGTGGTTCCCGAAAATGTTTCCTCCGGCGCTCCGGCCACATCGCCGCAGGCGGAACCCGTGCCGACGCCATCGGCTGAAGCTGTGAGGCCAAGAGAGCGGTTGTTCTGGTCAGCTACGCTGAATCCTGCCGCCGATGCGGAGAAGCCCGAAGAGGCAGACCAGAGCCACGTCCCACCGGTGCTTCGGAACCTGCGCAAATGCGACGCTTGTGGTTTTCCGGTTTCAGCCGGCCGGGTGCTTTGCGTGGAGTGTGAGGAGAAGAAGTGGCGCGGGCAACTGCGTGGGCAACCGAAGGTCCGGCGAGCAGACGCGCCTCAAATTGGAATACCGGCCGCAGTTCCTCCGGCCGCTGCCACGGCTAAACCTTCGGGGCTAGCGGAAGCGCGGGCGTTCGCAGCTGCGGCTCAATCGGATACCGTTCGCCCGCCCCTGCTCTCTACACCGTCCGGGCTCGCCACTTCTGCGGTCGTTCAGACGCCTGCGCGTGTCCAGAGGACAGAATCCAAACCGGCGGCGCAACCAGCGGTTCCTGCAGCACCGGCCGCGGATCCTTCCGTGCAAAGGGACTCCGCTTCATCGGTGCAAACTTCGGAGTTCCCATCCCCCGACTTCGTTTTGAGCGCAGGATTGCGGCCCTCGCAATCGTGGCTTTCGGGGAACAAATATGTGATTGGAGTGCTTCTGGTGGTGGCTGCGGCGATTGCTGCTTTCGTCCTTCTGCGCTAGCGGGAGTTTACTGACTGCGATCAAGCAAGGGTAGCAGCAGTTCTGCGAACTCATTGCGTCGTATAGAGTTGTGCGATCCCGGTCGCGACCGATTGGGTATTACCCTTTCTCAACCAGGTTCCGGGTGCGTTTTATCACTATCCCCGTTCCTCACGGTGTGGCAAGCTCGGCTAGAAGCCCTGTCGCTTGCGAGGGTTACGTCGTAACAGCGGACGTGGGTAAATACAAGATCGTACCCGTAACGCGTGCGAAATGATGAACTTACGATTCATTTTGCGCAACTCCCAGTAAACTCCCGCTAGTCCGGGCGGTCCGCGCCACAGTTTGCCCGGCCGTGCCCGCCCCCGCCGTGCCCGCCGTGCCCGCCGAAACCCTTGACAACACAGGCAGGTCTGGTAAAGTGCGAAGAAAGCTTTGCAAACTCCGACACAACCAGTAGGTGCCATGGTCATGAAGAATGTCTATGAAGTACTGCGGCAGAAAGAGATGGAGCTGACTCGCCTGGAGAAGGAAGTGGAGGCCCTGCGGTTGGTGGCCCCACTGCTCTCCGAGGAAAAAGAGATGGCGGACCTGGCCAAGCCTGCTTTGGCCACTGCTGTCAACGGACCGCAGGCTGCCCCTCGCATTCCAGTTCCTTCGTCGCCGTCGATTCCCGCGCCTCAACCCTTGCGCGCTGCCGGATGGGAAGACACATCCAAGCGCTGGCCGTAAGGGATGGAATAGAACTGTCGCTGACTCCCACGCTAGCGGCGTTGAGGATTGATTTTTTGCAGCCCGGGACGATTCCCGGGCTGCCGTGTTTGTGGAAGCCGGTGCTGCGTTGGCGAGCGAGCAGGTCTCTCCACTGCACTTGCCCTTGCATTCTGGAAGGGCGAAGAACTCCCCGTACTGTCATCAACGTCTTCCTCTAAATCCCCACAATTTCACGCAGCGCTGCCAACAGGCGGTCGACCTCGTCATGAGTGTTGTAGTGCACCAGGCCAATGCGGAGGAATCCGCCGGATTTCTCGACGTCGAGATGCTCAGTCAGGTTCAGGGCGTAATAGTTGCCGTCCCAGGTGAAGAACCCGCGCTCGCCGAGTTTGGCGGCGAGTTCGAGCGGCGTGTGATTGGCGATCCTCACGGCGAGAGTCCCACATCGTTCTTGGAAGCGCCCGGGATCGGTGATGCCGTAGATTTTGAGGCCGGGAACCTTGCGCATGCCGGCGATCATTCTTTCCAGCAGGGCGCGTTCGTGCTCGTGGATGGCTTCGTAGGCGGCTTCGATGGCGGCGCGGCGCCCCGACGCCGGCAATGGTCGTGCTTCGCTCGACGGACCGCCGCGGCGGCTGTCCCCACCCGCACCTGCGGCGCGGCGGCCGAGGTCGGCGATATATTCCACGCAGGCGGCGATGCCGGCAATGCACTCGTGGTTCAGAGTGCCCCACTCCCAGCAATTGGGAATCGCGTTGGTGTTGGGACGAACCTTATACGGGCGCAGGCGCTTCAGGTGCTCGCGCTTGCCGAAGAGCACGCCCATGTGCGGTCCGAAGAATTTGTAGGTCGAGCACACCAGAAAATCGCAATCGAGGGCGGCCACGTCGATCAGGCCATGGGGGCTGTAGTGCACGGCGTCGATGTAGGCGAGAGCGCCAGCGGTGTGCGCGAGGCGGACGATCTCCCTTACGGGATTGACGGTTCCTACGGCGTTCGACGCATATCCGACAGCGACGAGCTTGGTGTTGGGATTTATTTTTGATGCGAGGTCGGCCATGTCGAGGGTGCAGTCTTCGTCGCGGATTTCGGCCCAGCGGACCCGGAGGCCAAAGTCTTCGGCCATTTGCAGCCACGGAGAAACGTTGGCATCGTGGTCGAGGCGCGTGACTACGATTTCGTCGCCCGGTTTCAGATCGCGATCTTTTATTGCTCGGCCAATCGCGCGGGACATTGCATAGGTCAGCGTCGTCATATTGGGACCGAAAACCACTTCGTCGGCGTCGCAGTGCAGGAAGTCGGCCATGGCGCTGCGGGCTTCGGCGATCATGGCGTCGGTGCGGCGGCTGGTGGCGTAGGCTCCGCCGGTGTTGGCATTGTCGCAGCGCAGGTAGTTGGCGATGGCGTCCATGACGCGCTGTGGGACTTGCGTCCCCCCGGGGCCGTCGAGGAAGGCGGCGGGGTGTCCGTTCACGGATTGCGCGAGCGAGGGGAATTGGGAACGGACCCAGGTGAGGTCGAGGGCCGGTGCAACTGCACGTTCACTGATCGGCATAGTCTTTTATTTTTACCACGTTCACGGGAAGCTCTCCGCTGCTGGTTACGTTCATGAGGATGGGCCGTCTTAGCGGGGGCCGGAGGAACGGATGAGATCAGGGAAATCTATCGAAACAATGTTTGCGTGTGTTTGTTGGGTAACCCTGATCATGGGTCTGGTGGTTGCAACTGATTCTGCTACCGGACCTGGCTCGGTTCCCCTCGCCCCCGGAAAGCTTGTCGATCTGGGCGGCCACAACCTTCATGTGAATTGCGAGGGAAGTCGGAGGCACCCGATGACGTTACTGCCGCGATTCGCCAAGTGATAGAAGCCGTGCGACGTCACGCAAAGCTATGAGTCGCCTGCATGGTTCCGGACGCTGCGGACGAAATCCGCTAACATTCCGTAGGCGGTCGCCGACAACCCAGGATTTTCTTCGGTGAGGGCAAGGCCGGGGAAGATGTCGGTTTCGAAATAGAGGTAGGACGAGCTTCCGGAAATCTTGGCCATTGGCGAGCTGGCCAGCACTTTTTCTGGCGCTACGCTGGCCTTTACGCCGGCGCCTTCGCGCTTCGCTCGGCAAACTAGTTTGAATGGCCAGCCGTCGCGGCGGGCGTTGCGCAGCGCTTGCGGGGTGAGGTCGCGGATGCCATCGCGGGCGATATCTTCTAGTCGTATCGACACGTCCATCAGCACGGTGATCAGCGCGGCGGTTTTTACGGCAGCGTCCCAGCCGTCGATGTCGTTTGTGGCGTCGGTTTCAGCGATGCCGAGAGCCTGCGCCTTCTTCAGGGCGTCGTCGAGCGCGAGACCTTGCTCCATTTCGCCCAGAATCACATTTGTCGTCGAGTTAAGAATTCCGTGAAAGCCCTGCAGCCGAATCGCTGGAAGCTGGTCGAAAAGAGAAAAAATTGGGACGCCATCCATCACAGTGGATTCGAAGAGGAACCGCTTGCCGCGCGCGGCAGCGAGGTCGCGCAGCTCGCGGTAGGCATGAACGATGGGGCCTTTGTTGGCGGTGATGGCGTGGGCTCCGTGCTCGAGTGCGGCGCGGATATGGTCGAGTGCGGGCTGTCCGGTTTGGACGTTGAGCGATGTGGCTTCGAACAGGACATCGGCGCGGGCCGCTGCCAGCCAGTCGCGGACGTTGCTGGTATGCGGGGCAGACACTCCTGTCTGCCAACCGCCGGCAATCGAGTCCGAATTCAGAGCGACCAGTGACGCCGAATCCAATCCCTTGGCGCCCACTCTCCATCCCAGTCGGCGCGAGGCGATCCCGGTGATCCGGTACGCGATTCCATAACGATCCCTCAGCTCGGCTTCGCAGTCTGCTAGCAGACAAACGAGCGTGCGGTTGACGTTGCCGAAGCCAAGGAAACAGAGGTTGTGAATGCGGATGCGGGTCTCCTCGATTGAATCTTGTGGACTCGGCGCGAGGGCAAGATGCCCTCGCGATAGCCGGCGGGAAGCCTCGGCCATTTTTTGACTTCGGCGGCTACGCATCTTGCAGTTGTCGGGACGTTGTTTGCAACGTCTCTGTCTGCGGCGCCGCCGCCCAAGCTCGAGTCTCTGGCGCTGCCGAGAGACGTAGCAAGTTAGGTCTCTACGACGATCGATGACTGTTTCTGGAGTATCGACTAGCCCATCACCGTGGTGTGCTCGGGCTTGATCTTGTAGAGCACGCGGACTTCGCCGGGCTTCGCGTAGGGATACTTATCTACGCCGAGATATTTCTTGGCCAGCTTGTTGATGCTGTCGTCGGCGCCATCTTCCGTGATCTCGACCACGCGGCCGCGAATTTCGAGATAGCGGTACGGATTCTCGGGATCGGTGATGGCCAGCGAGACGCGAGGATCGCGGCGCACGTTGCGATCCTTCTGACGTCCTTTGGCGGAATTGAAGATGACGTGTTCGCCATCGAAGTCGCACCACACGGGCGTGACTTGCGGGCGGCCGTCGGGCATTAACGTCCCCAGGCTGGCAAAGGCCCGCTTCTGAAACAGATCGCGGTACTTCTCGGGGATAACTTGCGACATAAGAGCCTCCGGATTTAGATTCCAGCATTATAGTGGTCTGGCAGGGATGCAAACAATTTCGACGACAGGAACTGGACCTATGACAGCGCGGCTCCGTAAACGTAGTTTCTCGCGTTCGGAAATGATTGTGTTTGCGGTGACGGTGATTGTGATTGTGGCAGCGCCGTTGCGCGCGGCGACTGATGCTGCCCAGAAGTATCCGCCGACGATTGTGTTTATGACGGATTTTGGCGTGGTCGACGATTCGGTGGCGCTCTGCCGCGGGGTGATGTACGGCATCATGCCCGGCGTGCGGATCGTCGACCTGACGCACCAGGTCACGCCGTTTTCGATTCTGGATGGAGCGCGCTTTTTGTACGGTGCGACGCCGTATTTTCCCGCCGGCACCGTGTTTGTCGTCGTAATCGATCCCGGGGTGGGCAGCACACGTAAGGCGATCGTCGCGCGATCGAAGCGCGGGCAATTTTTTGTACTGCCGGATAACGGACTGCTGACGCTGGTGGAGCAGCGCGATGGCATTGAAGCGGTTCGCGAAATTACCAATCCGGAGTGGATGATCGGCAGCAAGCTCTCGTCGACCTTCCATGGACGCGATATTTTTTCTCCGGCAGGCGCGCACGTGGCGCGTGGCGATGATTGGACCAATGCGGGACCGGAGATGGCGGTGAAGGACCTGGTGCGGCTGGAGTTGAAGGCGGCTACGCTTGATGAGCGCGGGCTGAATGCCACGGTGATCGCGACCGACGGGCCGTTCGGGAATCTGGTGACGAACGTTGATGCGGACGATTTTCTGAAGCTGGGATATCAGCGGGGGCAGGAAGTTCCGGTCAAGGTGGGGGGTCGCACGATGAAGATGAAGTTTGTGAAGACGTTTAGCGACGTGCCGGTGAATGAGCCGTTGCTCTACATCGACTCGCGGGGGCATCTGGGGCTGGCGGTGAACCAGAATAGTTTCGCGGCGACGTATGGGATCAAGCCGCCGAGGGAGCTCTTTATTGCCCGGGCGAAGTGAGAATGGCGTCTTCGCCTGGCCTGCACGCGATCCGCGGGCTTCGCCCCGCGGGACAGCCGAGGCGGCTGTCTCTACATAATCAGGGACGCTGCCTGTCTTGTGCCACGCGCGGCAGAACGGCCCGCAGCAGTGCTTCGAAAGTGGTTTTGACGCGCTCTCCGGTTTCCATTACTTCTGCGTGCGAGAGCGGCTGGTCGAGGATTCCCGCGGCCATGTTCGTGACGCACGAGACGGCCAGGACTTTCATTTCCATGTGACGTGCCGCGATTACCTCGGCTACTGTCGACATGCCTACCAGGTCGGCGCCGACGCGGCGCAGATACTCAATCTCTGCGGGCGTTTCGTAGCTGGGGCCGAGCAGGCCGGTGTAAACGCCTTCCTCGAGCGCGATACCGAGCTTGCCGGCTTCTTCGCGCGCGATCTGGCGATAGTCGCGCGCGTAGGCTTGGGTCATGTCGGGGAAGCGGACGCCGAAGCGGTCGTCATTGGCACCGATCAGAGGATTGGTTCCCTGCAGATTGATATGGTCGCGGATCAGCACCAGCGCGCCTTGCGAGTAGCTGGGATTGATGCCGCCGGCGGCGTTGGTGAGAATCACTCCGCGAATTCCCATGCGGCCGAAGACGCGCATGGGGAAGGTGACTTCCTGCGCGGAATATCCTTCGTAGAGATGCGCGCGGCCTTGCATGGTGGCGACCGGCACATCGCCCGAATGGCCAAGGACCATTTGACCAGCATGGCCAATGGCCGTCGAGCGCGGGAATGTGGGAATGTCGGCGTAGGGGACGCGGGTTGCTTCGGTGAGCGAGTCGGCAAAGGCACCCAGGCCGGAGCCGAGAACGAGGCCGATCTTTGGGCGCAGGGGAGTGCGCGTCAGGATGAATTGCGCGGCTGCGTCGGCGAGTTGAAACTGGTCCGTCATTCGTGGTCGATCGATTCTAGATCGAGCATTCCCGGTCGAGCATTTTGCGATCAGACATTCGGAAGTTACAGGTCGCCGTCGGCCAGATGGCGGCCGTAACCGTTGCGTTCCAGCCAATCATACAAAAATGTTTGGTAGAGATAAGACGCGACAATCTCTTCGCCGAGTTCGTGGTTCTCGGTGCAGATGAAAGGCAGGCGCAGACCGGCGAGCACGGCGATGAGCGATTGCGTGATGCGGTTGGGATTCGCTGCGCGATAGGGATATTCGGACTTGATCTCAGTGAGCGATGCCGTTATGACCAGCAGGCTATGCGGACGATCGCTCATGCGGCGCAGACGGTTAATGAAGACGGCGCGATTCGACGTGAAGGAGCAGATCAGGTCGGCGAGATCTTTGCGCTCCACGACACAGGAGTTTTCCATGCCGCTGACGGAATAGTCGCCCAGCGGCAGCGCACGTTCTTCGACGTCGGCGAACCATCCGCGAAAGCGACGGAACGAAAGGGGATTCTGCTCGCGAGTGTCGATGATGGCCACCGGCAGAGGGGTGCGAAGTTGCGTGCCGCCGCGCTCGGCCCGCACGGGAATCGCGGGATGCGGGATCGGCGTGGACTGCATGGTCCAGGCGAGTGGCGTCGGAATTAGAGTTCGCTTGCGCCGCATGTTCAGAATCTCCTTTCGAAGTTCGCGAACTCGCTCTCAAGCTTTTGTTGTTCGCGCGCACGTTCATTCCCGGCAAGAAACTCGGAGCAAGCATGCGTTGGCTTGCCCGCGAGATCGGATATGCAGACGGCAACAGGTCGAAATGCGCCTTTTGTTTCTGCCCACAGACTTTGCCCGGGCAGGAAGCTGTGCTCCAGGCTCTGCCGCGTCATGCGCTTTAGTTGGGTGTACGACAGGCGATACCCCTCGACGGCTCGCAGATATTCGTGCGTCATGTCGGAGCGGGCTACGCCTTCATCGTCGGTTGAGATCGCCACCGGGACGCCGTATTTCATATAGACGGGCAGGGGATGATCGTCACCGCTAAGGCCCAGAATCTGATCGTTCGAAGTCAGATTGATTTCGACCAGCACGTTGCCTGCGGCCATTGCTTTCATCAGGCCGATGGGATCTTTTTCCAGCATCACGTCGACGCCGTGACCGATACGCTCGGCATGGCCACGCTCAATGGAGGCGCGGATGTGAAACGCGAGATCCTCGGGCTTCACCAGTCCCATTGCGAGTTCGCCGGCATGCAGGCTGATGTGTACCTTGGGATAGACGCCGTGCAGGTAATCGAGCATCGCCATATGCGCGTTGAAATCGTGAATGGGAACGTACCAGTCTTCTGGCATGACGAGATTCAAGCCTACAAAATGCGGATCGGACGATGCGAGTTCGAAGCCGAGTACGATTTGCGCGAAGACGGCGGCTTGCGGGAGGCCACGCAACACCTGATATAGATAACGCACGCTGACGGTGCATCCCGGCTCGGCTTCGGGCGTTCCGCATTTCAGTTCAGAGCGTGCGCGGGCGTCGTCTTTCGCCAGAGTCTGGCTGGTGGCGGCTGCAATTTCTTTCAGGCCGCCCGCTAGAAGTTGTTCGCGCATCCTGGCAAAATCGCTGTCCCAGCCCAACTTCATCCCCAGCTGAGCCGCCTCGCGGCCATCGGCGGTGTGCATGAATTCGATGTACTGTACCTGTTCGCGGGCGGCGCGGTTGAGGATGGTGGCGACGCCTTCCGCGACATGGTTGTGGGACGCCAGACCGAACTTGTCGAAGGTGGCGAAAAAGTGATCGTGACCGGACTCATCCCCGGGACGCCAGTTGCGCATGGACCAGGCGTCGATGATCTGGTTATAGAGGATGTGATCGTCATAGGCGCAGCGGATGGCGGGCTTGGGCGTGTAACTTTCGCACGAATCGCAGGGTGCGCCCATCAGGCGCGAAGTAGTGCGGTCGACGCAAAAATTGTCGTTGGCGGCAAAATCGAGGAGATCTTCGGCGTAGATCGCGCCGTCCAGGTGATTGTGCAGGTCTCCGCCCTTCGGGATCTCGCGCAGGAACGCCAGCAGGAGCGAGGGCTGGGCGCGGATCGTATCGAGATAGCGGGCTGTCCTCTGCTCGGCGGTTTGTGCCGTAGCTAGGGCAGAGAAGAGAACGACAATCAGACAGCGACGAACCCATGACCTCATCGTCAGGTTCACGAACACTGCTTCACTCCTCACGAGCCGGAAAAGCATTGTAATTCCTACGCCGTGATGCGCGCCAATTCTGGAAGCGCGCGGCACAACGATACGTCCAAACTCTTCCCCTGTACCCGAAAAACGGCCGCAGGGAGGATGATGTTACGAGAAACAGGGGCGGTCGGCGCTCATACTCGGCTCCGCAATAAGCCACTCTGCTACATTATTTCGGTATGGCGCAGGTTTTGAATAAGCCCACTCGCAATTTTGCCAGCGACAACAATGCCGGGGTGCATCCTGAGGTTCTGGAAGCGATCGCGCGAGCTAACCACGGCCACGTCGTTGCTTACGGTGCGGACCCTTTCACGCGTTCGGCCATTGCCAAGTTTGAAGAACATTTCGGCGGGGGGATCGACGTGTTCTTTACTTTCAATGGGACTGGCGCCAACGTGCTGGGCTTGCAGTCTCTGAACCGGCCTTACCATGCCGTGCTGTGCAGCGACTACGCCCACATCTATAGCGACGAGTGCGGCGCCCCGGAAAAACATACCGGGTGTAAGCTCATCCCACTGGCGCATCAGGAGGGCAAGATCACCCTTGATTCCGTGCGGCACGCCTACCATGGGATCGGCGACCAGCATCACGTGCAGGCTCGCGTCATCTCCATTACGCAATCGACCGAGATGGGGACGGTCTACCGCCCGGAAGAGATTCAATCGCTGGCCCGATTTGCCCATGACCACGAAATGTTTCTGCACATGGACGGCGCTCGCATCGCGAATGCGGCCGCTGCGCTCGGACACACTCTGCGGCAGGCCACCCGCGAACTCGGCGTGGACGTGCTCTCATTCGGCGGCACCAAGAACGGAATCATGGGCGGGGAAGCAGTTGTATTTTTCAATCGCGCCCTCAGCGCGGATTTTCTCTACCTGCGCAAGCAGGGGATGCAACTGGCTTCGAAGATGCGCTTCATCGCGGCGCAGTTCGAGGCTCTGCTCAGCAATGAGTTGTGGCAGCGCAGCGCTGAACACGCCAATCGCATGGCGCGCCGGTTGGAGGCTGAACTGCGCCAGATTCCGCAGGTGAAAATCGTCTGGAAGGTGGAGGCTAACGGCGTTTTCGCGCAGATTCCGCGGCACGCCATCCAGAAAATCATGGATCGGTATTTTTTCTATATGTGGATCGAAGAGGAATGCATCGTGCGCTGGATGTGTTCTTTCGACACAACTGAAGAAGATGTGAAGGACTTCGCCAAGGTAGTGGCGGAGGCAGTGAAGGGCTAACCCCTCTGGCCCGCCTGGCCCGCCTGGCCCGCCGGGGACTATTGCTTTTTGGTTAACCTTTGGCTAAATTGGCCGAAACCTCGTGGCCCACGTTCTTGGAAGAAAATACTGCTCAGGAGTCGGCATGAACCGCAACAGACTCGGCAAGTGGATCAGCACCTTCGTCCTGGTTAGCGCGGGCATTTGGCTGCTCACCCTCTCCAGTTGTGCACGGAGCACACAGCTGGTTTCGATCGCGATCCAGCCGTCGAGCGGCACATTTGGAGCCGTCGATCCCAACGCTAATTTTGGATTCAAAGCCTTCGGCTCTTATATCCATCCTCCCAAGACGGTCGACATCACCGATCAGGTGAACTGGCAGTCTAATAATCCACAAGTCATTCAAATTACCAGCACGGGAGTCGCCTCGCCGAACCTCGACTGCGGCGTAGCGCAGGTTTTTGCGGAGTTGCACAGCGGCGACAACGATGTTGTGAGCAGTTCGGCCACGATTACGGTGGATGGCCCAGCGAGTCTCGGCTGTACGCCGGCTGGCCCCTTGCCGATTCTTACGGTAACGGTGGCCGGCACCCTCAGTGGCACAGTGACAAGCTCTCCGGTCGGAATCACTTGCTCGGTAGGGTCGTCCTGCAGTTCGCAGTTCGCCACGGGTACGGCTGTTATGTTGACCGCTGCTCCTGCAGCCAGCTTTCAGAGCTGGAGTAACTGCAACACCACGAACGGCGCCACTTGCACGGTCTTTCTTCAGAACAGCGTTACCGTGACGGCAACGTTTAACTAGAAGATGCCGGGGTGTCAGCGAAGCTTCCGCATCAGGCAAGGTTTTGCGTCAGCCGCATTGGCTAGTCAGGTTCTGGCTAGTCAGGTTCTAGAAGTTTGCCCAGCGTGGGCTTATGCTTCTCCGGCTTCTTCTTTTTCTCGACCACGATCTGCCCCGCAGGGGGCGCGCCGACGCGCTCGCGGGCTAATTCTTTGACCGCGGTCACGGCGCGAAAGCGGATCGCTTTTTTCTTTTTCGCCATGCCAATTTCCGGTGGCCGAGGGGCTGGAAATGAGTGTATCCCGTGCGCTCGGTGGACGATGTTTAAGAATCGATCACGTCGTCAAATGTGCAATAATTCATGGTTGGTGGGAAACCCGACGCTGGGAACCCCAAACTTATGGAAGAGCGCGATTTTTTCGACGAGAAGCAGGAGAAAAAACCGGCTTCGCTGAATTGTCCTCACTGCCACCAGGCGGCCGAGTATGAAGTGACCTGGGTGGTCCGCACCAAGAAACGCCAGCTTTCCGGCCGCGCCGACGAGCGTGACCGTGCCCGCTTCGCCAAGGCCCGTTCTTACATGCTGCGCAAAGACGACATGATGGCATGCAAGAACATGCGCTGCCGGAAACGGTTCGATATCTCCGGTGTGCAGTCGGTAGTGTTCACGGAATAGCAGCCTCAGATTCAATTCCAATCGAGAGGCGGAATAGTCTTGCCGCCGGCTGGAGCGGCTCGATCTTCGCTTGACGGACAGCCGCCAGCGGCTGTTCCCAAATGAGTATTCTTGTCTACCCCGCCGGGGGTAGTGGGTCAGTTTCCGGTTGCCCGTCATTACTCCCGCAATGGGCGCCCTCAATGGTTAGCCCGTCGCGTGGATAGATAGCGTAAGCCCCCGTATATAGAGAATCAACAAAAGACTGGTGAGGGCTCTTCCTTTCGAAAGCTTTATCGAACTTAGAATAGGGACGAGGGCTGCCGTCGTCACAATTTGCCCCGGAGCGTCGTTGTAGGTATGTGAATCCGGGAAGGCGGGCATTATCGTGGGAATTGCACAAACCCTGAATCGCTCCATGACCCTACCTGAGAGTTCATCGAAGCATTGGGATGAGGCTGATTTCCGGGTCGTCTTTCTTCAGCACTATGCTCGGATGGTCGCCATTTTGGTGCGACTGCTCGGCGATCGCTCGCCGGCGGAAGAGGTAGCCAACGATGCTTTTTGGCGCTTGTACCACCAGCCTGCGTTGCAGATCGACGGCAACGTCGGCGGTTGGCTGTACCGTACGGCGACTAACCTCGGTATCGATGCTCTGCGTGCAAGTGGCCGCCGCCGCCAATATGAGGGAACTGCCGGACGACTCGTGGAAGAACGCACAGTCGCCGGTCCACTGGACGACTTGCTT
>Ga0182018_10000778_pt1 | contig 39655 bp, 35 predicted proteins | sample 812P2MmetaG_FD_120490 | JGI IMG/M metagenome (GOLD analysis project Ga0182018, IMG submission 120490) | Permafrost microbial communities from Stordalen Mire, Sweden - 812P2M metaG | ecosystem: Environmental > Terrestrial > Soil > Wetlands > Permafrost | place: Sweden: Stordalen | collected... | reverse complement strand
GCATTTGCTCGTTTAGGTAATATTCCTTCTGCGTCTTCTCCATCTGCTTCTTGACGCGTGACCGGATCTTCTTCTCCACCTGGAGAATCTCGATCTCGGCCTGCATCAACTCGTGCAGACGCTCGAGGCGCGCAGACGGGTCTTCCATCTCGAGGAGCTGCTGCCGGTCGAGCAGCTTGATGGTCGGCAGATTGGCGACGATGGTGTCGCTGAGGCGCGCCGGATCGTCGATCGTCTGCACGCTCATCAACACTTCGGGCTGAACCTTCTTGTTCAGCTTCACGTAGAGCTCGAAGGCCCCCTGGACGCTACGCATCAAGGCCTCGACCTCGACGCCGCGGGGCCACGCCTCGGGGATCTCCTCGACCTCGACGAGGAAGAACTCATCGGTCTGGGCGAACTTCTTGATGCGGCCGCGCCGCTTGCCCTCGACGAGCACTTTCACCGTGCCGTCCGGGAGACGGAGCAGCTGCATCACCGTCCCGAGGGTGCCGACCGCGTAGATGTCGTCGGGGGTGGGCTCGTTGGTCTTCGCGTTCTTCTGCGCCGCGAGGAAGATGTCCTTGTCGCGCGCCATCGCGGCGTCCAGCGCGTTGATCGACCGCTCGCGACCGACGAAGAGCTGCGACACCATGTGCGGGAAGACGATGATGTCCCGCAGCGGCAAGAGGGGCACCGTCCGCTTCTTCTGCGTGGCCGCCGCCGATTTGCCGTCGCTCTCTTTATTGAAGAACATTCCGAATCCCCAAACCTAGCAGAAAAGCCCGACCCTCACCCCACGGCCACCCGCACGGGACGAGAGAAAAGCTCCTGCCTCAGGCCAACTCGGCTTCCTTCTGGTAGACGATGAGCGGCGGCTCGCGCTTCGTGATGACGTCTTCGTTCACCACGACCTCCTTGATGCCGTTCCGCGAAGGAATGTCGTACATGATGTCGAGCATCGCGTGCTCGAGGATGGCGCGGAGACCGCGCGCGCCCGACTGACGGACGAGCGCCTCCTTGGACACGGCCTGGAGAGCCCCCTTGGTGAACTTGAGCTTCACCCCGTCCATCTCGAAGAGCTTCTGGTACTGCTTGACGAGCGCGTTCTTCGGCTTGGTCAAGATGTCGACCAGGGCCTCCTCGTTGAGCTCGTGGAGCGTGGCCAGCACCGGCAAACGCCCGATGAACTCCGGGATGAGGCCGAACTTGAGCAAGTCCTCCGGCTGCACCTTCTCGAGCAGCTCGCCGAGCTTGTAGTCCTTCTTGCTCTTGATGTCGGCGCCGAAGCCGAGCGTCTGCTGGCCGATTCGCCGCTGGACGAGCTGCTCGAGGCCGACGAACGCTCCGCCGCAGATGAAGAGGATGTTCGTCGTGTCGACCTGAAGGAAATCTTGCTGCGGGTGCTTCCGCCCGCCCTTCGGGGGAACGTTCGCGATCGTCCCCTCGATGATCTTCAAGAGCGCCTGCTGCACGCCCTCGCCCGAGACGTCGCGCGTGATGCTGGGGTTGTCACCCTTGCGGCTGATCTTGTCGATTTCGTCGATGTAGACGATGCCGCGCTGCGCGCGCTCGACGTCGTGGTCGGCGTTCTGGAGCAGCTGGACGATGATGTTCTCGACGTCCTCGCCGACGTAGCCGGCCTCGGTCAGCGTCGTCGCGTCCGCGATGGCGAACGGGACGTTGAGGATCTTCGCCAGCGTCTGCGCAAGGAGCGTCTTGCCCGTTCCCGTCGGCCCGAGAAGCAGAATGTTCGACTTGGCGAGCTCGACCTCGTCAGCAGCCAACCGCGAGTCGATGCGCTTGTAGTGGTTGTGCACGGCGACCGCGAGGATCTTCTTCGCGCGGTCCTGCCCGATGACGTAGTCGTCCAGGATCGATTTGATCTCGGAGGGCTTGGGGACGGGCGTCGAGCCGGCGTACGGCTCGTCCTTCTCGACCTCCTCCGCGATGATGTCGTTGCAGAGGCCGATGCACTCGTCGCAAATGTAGACCGTCGGGCCGGCAATGAGCTTTTTCACTTCCTTCTGCGACTTGCCGCAGAAAGAGCAATTCAGATTGCCGTTCTGATGGTCGTCCCGTCTGCGTTCCAATGCTTGCCTCGTGTCCCGCCTGCCGCTAAGCGCCGCTACGACGTCAGGAAAGCTTAGACCCAGGCCCCGAGCGTCGCAAGCTTGTGGCCTCGCCCGGCAAGCTCAGCGTTCGCGCGAAGGCTTCTCCGGATCGCCCTTCTTTCGGGGCGGAAGAACCTCATCGATGAGCCCGTACTCCTTCGCCTGCGCCGCGCCGAGATAAAAGTCGCGATCGATGTCCTTGGCGATGATGTCCTTCTGCTTGCCGGTGGCGGTCGCCAGGATGTCGGTGATGACGTCCTTCAGGTGCCGGATCTCACGCGCCTGGATCTCGATCTCGGTCGCCTGACCTCGAGCGCCGCCCATCGGCTGGTGAATCATGACGCGGGCGTTGGGCAGCGCCGTGCGCCGACCCTTGTTTCCCGCGGCGAGGAGGACGGCCGCCATCGACGCGGCCATGCCGAGGCAGGTCGTGCTCACAGCCGACCGCACGTATTGCATGGTGTCGTAGATCGCGAGCCCGCTCGTGACGACGCCGCCGGGGCTGTTGATGTAGACCATGATTTCCTTGTCGGGATCTTCGCTCTCGAGAAAGAGAAACTGAGCGATGACGATGTTGGCGACGTCGTCGTTGATCTCCGATCCGAGGAAGACGATCCGGTCCTTCAACAGGCGGCTGAAGATGTCCCAGTTGCGTTCGCCGCGGTGCGTCGTTTCGACGACCGTCGGGTACGGAATGAAGGCCCGCGTCGCGGCATCGCCACCGGATGCTGCCGCTGCCTCCAGCGTGCGCATGGCCTGGGCACGGTTCTCGGGACGCTTCGTGGACATGAATCCTCCGCTCTTACTTCTTCGTCTTCTTCTTCGATGCGCCTTCGTGCTTCTCGGTGTCTTCCGGGGCCGGCTCGGCAGATGCCTCAACCGTGGGCTCCGCCGCCGGCGGCTCGCCCACACGGATCTTGGCCTTGCCCTCGATGGTATCCAGCACGCGATCCTCGATGATCATTCCGATGAGGATCTGTCGCCGCTGGGGGTCGCTGTATTCAGCGCGAACCTTCGCGATGTTCTTGCCGGATTCGGTCGCGAGCTCCTCGAGAGCCTTCTGGATGTCCTGATCGGTGACCTTGAGCTCGAGCTTCTTCGCGATGGCCGCCATCAGCAGCCCGGCGCGGACCTTCTTCCCCGCGTCGACGTGCACGCGGTCGTGCACCTTCGCGAAGTCTTCAGCCGTCACGCGCTGTCCGGCGCGGCGCGCGTTCTGCGCGAGCTCTTGCTCCATCATCCGGCATTGCTGCTCGACGAGGGAGGGCGGGACGTCGATGGGGTTCTTCTCGTTGAGCCTCTCGATGATCTGCTCGGCGAGGTGGGTCTTCGCGCGGTCTTCGAGCATCTTCTCGAGGCGGGTGTGCACGTCCGCCCGTAGCTCGACCAGCGTCTGGAACGACCCCACGTCCTTCGCGAACTCGTCGTCGAGCGCGGGCAGGACGCGTTGCTTCAGGTCCTTCACCTTGACGTGGAAGCGGCCGACCTTACCCGCCAGCTCCTTCCTCGTGTGAGCCTCCGGAAAGGGTGCGTCGACGTCCTTCTCGTCGTCGACGTTCGCGCCCGTCAGCGCGGCCTCGAGCTCCGGCAGAATCTGCCCGGACCCGAGTTCGACCTGCACGCCCTCGCCTCCGCCCTCCTTCAGCTCCTTGCCGTCGACGGCGAGCGTGAAGTCGATCGTGAGCATGTCGCTCTTCTGAGCGGGCCGGGCGGGATCAGGGGGCTCGAGCCGCGCGTGCTGCCGGCGCAGGAGCTCGAGCTGTTCGCTCACCGCTTCGTCGGTCGCCACCTCGGGCGGACGCACGAGCTCGAAGCCCTCGTAGGTGACTTCGGCGATGTCGGGCTGCACCTCGAAGCGCGCCTTGTACGAGAACGCGGACGCCTGATCGAACTTGCCGGGCGCGACTTCCGGCTGGTTCACCGGCTGGACGTTCTTCTCGGACAGCGCCTTCGGCAGCGTGTCGTTCACGATCGCGTTGACGACGTCGCTGATGACCTGCGGCCCGTACAGGTGTGCGAGGACCTGGCGCGGCGCCTTGCCGGGGCGAAAGCCGCGAACCTTCGCCTTCCTCTGGAGGCTCGCGTACGCCTTCTCGACTTGTGCCCGCACGGAGTCGGCAGGGATCTCGATCGCGAGCTCCATGACGACGGGCGAAACGCGCTCGACCTGAACTTGCATAGGGACGCGGAGGGTAGTGTTCCGCGTGTGGATTGCAAGTCAGCCGCGCTCCTCCGCGACCAACGCATCGTCGGCGGTCCGGCGATGGCTTGCGCGGTGCGCGAGCCCGTCAGTCTTCTTCGACGTCCTCCGCCTCGTACTCGTCGACCTGGTCGTCGAAGAGCAGATCGTTCTGGTGGAGCATGGTCTCCTGCATCAAGTCGTCGAAGCAGAACCCGGCCTTGTTTTGCGGGCGAAGCTCCTCACGCTCGAACTCTTCGATGCTCCTGTAGCTCTTCGGCGACGGCATGGACGTGTCCCCTTTCGGGTTGGCAATAAGCTGGCGTCCGGGAACCCGATCCGGACGGCGCGTTCGCTGGGTGCTTGTTATTGGGCGCTAGGTGCGGGCGATGTGACCGCGCGATCGCGCCCACCGGGCCATGTCGACGACCTGAGCATCCATCGCCGCGGGGCTGTGGGGCGGGAGCCGTGTGGCTCGCGACCAGAAGCTCTGCACGATGGCATCCGTGGCGTCGTCCCGGTCGTCGGTCTTGAGCATCTTCGTGAAGTGCTGACGCATCGATGCCCTCGTTCGACGAGTTGTCCTACATCTGCCGACAAGGTACTCCACGACTCGATTCATCCAAAGAAAACAGCAGCGATTTCTCTCGGGTGAGGGATGCGTGAGCGAGGTTCTCGAGGGCTGCCCGTTGCCGCCGCGTGTGCGCACGAGCTATCAGGGGTCCGTCCGATGAGCAGGCCGGGAGCAACGCCGCGAAGCGCCGACAGACCGGCAGCCAGGGTGATCGCGGTCGTGAACCAAAAGGGGGGCGTCGGCAAGACGACGACCGCCGTGAACCTCGCCGCCAGCGTCGCCGCGGCCGAGCGCGCGACGCTTCTGCTCGATCTCGATCCCCAAGGCAACGCGAGCAGCGGCGTCGGCGTCTCACCGCGCACGGTCGAGCGGAGCATCTACGACGTGCTCATCGGCCGCGCGACCCTTCGCGACGTCATGTTGCCGACTGAGCTCGTCAGTCTGAAGCTCGTCCCGAGCAAGCAGGATCTCGTGGCGGTCGAGATCGAGCTCGTGGACGATCCGGAGAGGCCGTACAAGCTGCGCGCGGCGCTCGAGGCTCTCCTCCGCGAGGAGCCCTTCGAATACGTGTTCATCGACTGCCCGCCCTCGCTCGGAATCCTGACGGTCAACGCGCTTGCCGCCGCCGATCGGGTCCTCGTCCCCCTCCAGTGCGAGTACTACGCACTCGAAGGACTGACCTCCCTCATGGCGACGATCGACCGGATCCGCGGAGGCATGAACCCGCGGCTCGAGGTGGAGGGGATCGTGCTCACGATGTTCGATCCGAGAAACAACCTCGCTCACCAGGTCGCCGACGAGGTGAAGCGTCACTTTCGGGTGTTCGATTCGGTCATCCCTCGCAACGTGCGTCTCGGCGAGGCGCCGTCGCACGGCAAACCTGCGCTCCTCTACGACGCGCAGTCCAAGGGCTCGCAGGGCTATCTCTCGCTCGCGCGCGAGCTCCTCGCCGGCGACGCGGCCACTCCCCTGCCCCGGAGGGCGGCGAAGTGAGCCCGGCCGATCCGAAGCGCCGCGCTCTCGGACGTGGACTCGACGCGTTGCTCCCGGTTGCGTCCCCTCCTCCGGGCGACAACGACAAGACCGTCTTCACCTGGCCGCTCGAGAAGATCGCGCCGCGCAAGGACCAGCCGCGGCAACACTTCGATCCGCAGAAGCTGGACGAGCTGGCGCAGAGCATTCGCGAGCATGGCCTGGTAGAGCCGCTCGTCGTCCGGCGGGTGCCAGGCAGCGAGAAGCTCGAGCTCATCGCAGGCGAGCGGCGGTGGCGCGCCCTGCAGCGGGCCGGCATTCGCGAGGCACTCGTCGTCGTCAAGGACGTGAGCGCGAAGCACGCGTTCGAGCTTGCCCTCATCGAGAACGTCCAGCGGGAAGATCTGAATCCGGTCGAGCTCGCGGAGGCCTACGAGCGCCTCCTGCAAGAGCACGGCTACACGCAAGAGGCGTTGGCGGATCGGCTCGGCAAAGACAGGACGACCATCGCGAACGCCCTGCGGCTCCTGCGGCTTCCGCAACGAGTGCGCGCCAAGGTGATCGCCGGTGAACTGACCGAGGGGCACGCGCGCGCGCTCCTCGGCGCGGGCGACGGCGCGCTCATCGAGCAGCTCGCCGACCGAGTCATGCGCGCCCATCTCAGCGTCCGAGCCACCGAAGCTCTCGTGCGCACGCGCGCTCGAGGACGCCATCCGAAGGGCAAGGACGGCCAGGAGGGCGACAAGAGCACGAACCTGCGGGACCTCGAGCAGCGCCTGACCCGCGCGCTGGGCACGAAGGTCGAGGTGCGAGACCGGGGCAACAAGGGCGAGATCGCCATTCCCTACGCGGATCTCGACGGCCTCGACCGCCTCCTCGACAAGCTAATCTGACGCAGCCAGGGCCGACGCTCCGGCGCGGCGCCCGCGGATTGCGTGAATCGCAGCGGCCGATCCCAGGAGCGCAAGTCCGATTAGCTGGGACGTCGACAGGCCCATCATGCCGCCGCGGTCGTCGCGGCGAACGATCTCGAGGAGGAAGCGGGCGACCGCATAGAGCGCGAGGAACACGGCGAAGACCTGCCCGTCGTAGCGCTTTCTCGGATGCACCCAGAGAAGACAGAAGGCCGCGATGGCCAGCGACGCGACCGACTCGTAGATCTGCGTGGGGTGGACGGGCAGGCTCCACATCTTCGACGTCGGGATAAGGTGTGCCTTGAACTGGCCTTCGCTCGCGGCGCTTCGCCAGGGGAACGACACGGCCCAGGGAAGATCGCAGGTAGCCCCGAAGCAGCAACCGGCGAGCAGGCAACCCATGCGCCCGAACGCGAGGCCGAGCGGGATCGCGAACCCCGCCATGTCGGCCGCCTTCCAGAACGGGAACCTGTCGCGCCGGAGGAGAAACCACGCCGCGATCGACGCCGACACGAGACCACCGTAGTAGGTCAGACCGCCGGCCCAGAACTTCGCCCAGGCGAAGCAGTCGGCGGTCTTCGGATGGCACGTGACCTTGGCGGCGTCCCACACGCCGTCGTACGCAGCCGACAGGCACTCGGTCTTGTCGAGTGGCCAATCGACCCGCGCCGGGTCGGTGCACAGGTGCACGTAGTCGAGAAAATAGCCGTCCGCGAAGACGTGAAGCAGCCGCGCCCCGGCCACCCCCGCGAGCAGCATCGCGAGTCCGAGATCGACGATGACGTCGGCACTCTCGCCGACGCGACCGGCCCACGCGGCCCCGATGGCCGTCGCGAAGAGGAATCCAGACAAGAGGAGGACGAAGTACGAAGGGAACGCGACGCCGAAGAGGCGAAAAAGATCGGGATGCACGAGCGAGAGTGGAGAGCGTAGCGCCGCGCGCCGCTCTCAGCGATTCGGCACTGGTTCACCCGACTGAGCGGGTGGCACGACAGGCGCCATCAGCACGGGCGGGCGCCCGCGCTTGCTCGTGAACATGTCGACGGCCATCAACCCGACCCCGACGCAAATCGCAATGTCGGCCACGTTGAACGTGGGCCAGTGGTGATCGATCCCCTTGTAGACGATGTGCGCGTCGATAAAATCGATGACGTGCCCGTAGCGGATGCGATCGAGCACGTTGCCGAGGGCGCCCCCGAGGACCAGCGGCAATCCCCAGCGCAGGGCCCGCTGCTTGGGCTGAAGGCGCCTGTAAAGCGTCATGATGAACGCGATCGCGGCGACCGACACGAGGAGGAAAAAGGGCCGCCGGACGTTCTCACTCGTCGATTGAAGGAGGCCCCAGGCACCCCCTCTGTTCTTCGCAAGAACGAGCGCGAGGTGGTTTTTCCACACGTCGAGCATTCCCGGATACGCGTCGAGGCGTCGCTCCGCCCACGCCTTGGTCCCCACGTCTGCGGCCAGCGTCAGTACCGAGACGAGGGCGAGGAACGCGTAGGACGGATGCGGGCGACCGTAGTCGGCAATGGCGCGCGTCGCCCCGTACGGTGGCTTGAGCCGCTCGCCGGGCACTGCCTCGTACGACGGCGGGGGCGGGGGCGCGACGGCCGGAAGGGGATCCGGCGATGGCGCGACGGACGCGACGACATCGCCCGCGGCGGAGGGTTGCGGGGTGGGCTCCATCAAGGCAGTCGACGCGATCTAACGGATTGTGAGGCCGTGGCAAAGCAATCGCATCCGCACCGTACCTGCCGACGGGATCGACCTGCAAAGCGCGTTGCCGAAAGACGGTACATTTGTTTAGCTGTCGGCGTCAAATGCCCGCGCCGCCGTGGTCCACCCCTCAGGGTCTCGAGCCCGTCCTCGCCCGATGGCTGACGAGCTCGTGGGTCAAACCATGCTTCGCCGCGGACGAGACGATGCCGAGCACGAGCGGCGCTTACGGCGACATCCCGACGTCGGTGAATCGGGGCGTGGCCAAGGCGCTCGAGGCGCGCGGCGCCGGGCGTCTCTACGCCCATCAGGCTCGTGCGATCTCCTCCTCCCTCGGCGGGCGTCACGTCGTCGTTTCCACGCCAACGGCGAGCGGAAAGAGCCTGTGCTTCCACGTCCCCGTCCTCCAGGCTCTGAGTGAGGACGCGAACGCGCGCGCCCTCTATCTCTACCCTACCAAGGCGCTTTCGCGCGACCAGGAGGCGGGCCTCCGCGAGCTCATGACGGCATCGGGGCTCCCTGCCGGAGCGGTCGTCTACGACGGAGACACGCCCGCTGACGCGCGGCGCGCTGCTCGCGAGCGAGCGTCCGTCATTCTCACGAACCCGGACATGCTGCATACGGGCATTCTTCCCCATCACGCGAGCTGGGCGCGGACGCTGCAGAACCTGCGGTACGTCGTGATCGATGAGCTTCACACGTACAAGGGCATCTTCGGCTCGCACGTGGCGAACGTCCTCAGGCGCCTACTGCGCGTGGCCCGGTTTCACGGATCCCATCCCCGTATCGTCGGCGCGACGGCGACCATCGGGAATCCTCGCCAGCACGCGGCGCGGCTTTTCGGCGTCCCGGAAGACGAGGTCGAGTTGGTGGACGAGAGCGGCGCCCCTCGAGGGGAGCGCCGGTTCTTTCTCTTCAATCCGCCGGTGGTGAACGCGGAGCTCGGCATCCGCGCGAGCTACGTGAAGCAGGCGGTCATGCTGGCATCCGATCTGGTGCGGGCCCGCGTGCCGACCATCGTCTTCGGTCAGTCCAGGAATTCGGTCGAGGTCATGCTCCGCTACTTGCGGGATGCGGTGGCGACTCGCGAAGGCGGGGGACGCGGCGTCGAGCCCGATCGCATCATGGCGTACCGCGGGGGCTATCTACCGGCCCAGCGGCGCGACATCGAGCGGCGGCTTCGCGACGGAGAGATCCTCTGCGTCGTGGCAACGAACGCGCTCGAGCTGGGGATCGACATCGGTGCGCTCGATGCGGTCGTCTGCGCGGGCTATCCGGGCTCGATTGCGGCGACCTGGCAGCGGTTCGGGCGCGCCGGGCGGAGGGGCACGGAGAGCATCTGCGTTCTGGTGGCTTCGAGCGCGCCGGTCGACCAGTACCTGGCGCGAGAGCCCCGCTTTCTCCTGGGTGCGCCGATCGAGGAAGCGCGAATCGATCCGGACAACGTCGAGGTGCTCGTCCAGCACGTGAAGTGCGCAGCGTTCGAGCTCCCATTCAGGCGGGGCGAGGCCTTCGGTTCCCTGGGCTCGAAGGAGACGACCGACGCCTTGTCCTTTCTCGCCAATAACCGGGTCCTTCACGAGTCGGGTGACACGTTTCACTGGGCGACCGACGCCTACCCCGCCAACGACGTCTCCCTGAGGAGCGTTGGATGGGACAACGTCGTCATCATCGACGTGAAGAGCGAAAACGCCATCGCCGAGCTCGACTGGGAGTCTGCGCATACGATGCTTCACGAGCAGGCGATCTATCAACACGACAGCGATTGCTGGCAGGTCGAGCGCTTCGACTACGATAACCACAAGGCGTTCGTTCGCCGCGTCGACCCGGACTACTGGACGAGCGCGATGACGTACGTGAAGATCTCCATCATCGAGGACGCTGCCACGGGGGGCGTCGGCCGGGGGTGCTGGACCGGCGGCTGGGGCGACGTGTCGATCGTCGAGAAGGTCGTCGGATACAAGAAGATCAAGTTCTACACCCACGAGAATGCCGGTTACGGCGACGTCCGACTTCCGGAGATGCAGATGCACACGACCGCCTTCTGGCTGACCGTGCCCGAGCACGTTTGCGCGCGCGTGACGGCAGGCAGAGCGGCAGCCATCGAAGGACTCCGCGCCGTGGGAGTCGCATTGGAGACAGTGGCCACGCTGGCGCTCATGTGCGACCCGCGGGACCTGGGAACGACGCTCGGCGAGGCGGCCGACGAAGACCGCCGTGCGGCTGTGACGCCGCTGAGTGATTCCGCCGACGTACCCAGAGCGGGATATTGCCCGACGCTCTTTCTCTACGAGCACGTCCCGGGAGGTACCGGGCTCGCCGAACGCATCTGGGAGCAACAGGCCGTGCTGCTGGCGCGGGCCCTGCGTCTCATCGAGAGTTGCCCGTGTCCGACGGGCTGCCCCGCGTGCGTGGGGCCAGGCGAGGCCTCGCGGAAGGACGCTGCGATCGAGCTCCTCTGCGCCGTCGTGGCGACGGCGTAATCGTCACCTTTTGACCTCGTACGGGATCGGGCCAATGGGCCAATCGACGAGCAGTGGTACGCGCGCGGTCGGGCCGGCCTGACGAACCACGCGAGCGCACTCCTCGATGGCGATACGGCGGGGACCGAACGGCGACGCGTCCGCGGCGTCGGAGTCCATCAGCAGCGTGGGCGTGTCGATTCCGTAGTCGTCGGGGTGACCCGGCAGATCCATGAGGACGTGCCCGAGCTCGTGCGCAAGCGTCAGGCTGCTCTTCGTCGCGCGGATCCCTGCGCGGTCGAGCATGACGACGTTTCGGACGCTGGAAAGGTCGCTGCCGATGAACGACTCGCCGATGCGTCCGCCTCCCGCGAACAGCGGCACGACCACGACCTCGACCGTCGCCGGATCGCCGTCGTCGATCGCCTTGAGCAGCGTGCGCTCCTCGAGAGTGCCGGCCACGGCGTCCATGTCCGTGAAGTGCTGGAGTCCGTCGGCCAGATCGACGGACCCGACGCGAACGCTGAGTGTCGGATCCGTGGACAGCTTTGACCCTCCCGCGTCGACCGCGAGCAGCGTCCCGTCCCGGCGCCGGAGCGAAACGTCGACGCTGGGCCCGAGGCCGGGGGCGATTCGCGCGTTGGGAGAGACGGCGGCCGACAATCCGAGACGCTCGGCGAGTCGCGCGATGTCCTCGGCGACCTGATCCGGCGTCTCCCGTAGACGGGTCAGGACCGCGATTACCTTCCCGTCGGCGCGGAGGTGAATCTCCCCGCCGCTCGCCGGGAGCCCGAGGTCATCCCCGACCGAGACGAGGTGGGCCGGCGGGGGATCGACGACCTTGACGTCGAGCGTCCTTGGGTCACCGAACGTCAGTCCGCACTGGCCCCAGATGGCCGCCGCCGCCGCGAGCTCCGTTCGAACGGCAGCGACGGCCCCGGCGTCCGTCCCGCCGACCGCCGGGGCACCCTTCGGCGCGACGCGGACGACGAAGGGACGAAGAGTGGCGCGCAGTCGTCCGATGGGTCCGACGGGCGAGCCGCGCGGGCCGAGCACGCGGATCATCTGGGCCTTGCGCCCATTGCTCCGAAAGACGATGCCTCCGCCGATCTCGGCCTTGATGGAGCGGCCGACCACGAGAGGGTGATCCCGGTCGACGTCGTCGGTGACGAGCCGCAGCGGGGGGCTCGCCCAGCAGTGAACCGCCCCGTAGGAGCGGACGCAGGGCGATGGCGCGAGGGCGAGCTTGGGGAGGGCGTCGATCGGAACCCCGAGCGCGGTGACGGACTCCACGGCGATGGTGCTATCGCCCGCAGAGTCTGCGGCGGCGCCCTCGTCGGGGGCAACGAGGACGACTCGCAGCGCGTCGACGTCATCGTAGGGAGCGTCGGGGGGGCCTTCGATCCGTGCGGGCGCCGCCCGCTCGAGAGACGCGTGCGAGCGCGCCATGTCGACGGGCCGACCCTGCCCGTCACGCATGTCGATACCGAGGACGTCGATCGCCACGCGGACGCTGCTTCCGCGTGCCGACGCCGCGACGAGCTCGACGTGTCCGGGAGAGATTCCCTGGACCCACGCAGGGTCTGGCGCGGCACGCGTCCACGGAAGCGGACCCGTCGGCCCGACGAGACGCGCGTGCTCGCCGCCCGATACGACCTTGAGAGACGCTCCCGTCAGACGCCTATCCAGCGCGACAACGTCGACCCGCATTGGAGGCGTCACTAGGACTTCTTCGCCGTCTGGGCGGCCGTCCGCGTCGTCGTCGTCGCGGTCGGCCCAGGCGGTGATGTGCACGGGCCCTGCATCCGCGGCCCGCGACGGCTCCGGTGCAAACGTCGCACCTACCAGCGCGAAGACCGTGGCTACTCGAGCCAGCCCCACTGGATCCACCGGAAGGGCGTCTCCGTGAGCACGGGCTCGGAGCCAGCGCCTCCCTTCGAAGCGGCTCGGATGAGCGAGCCCCAGGCGACGTTGCCGAGCACACGAGACGACACGAGCTCGTCGGAAACCTCTCGCGCCCGGGCGCACATATCCTCGGCGCGTCCCCCTGCGCCGTGGGTCGACGCGTCCCACAACGCCGCAGCGGCCATTCCGCGCAGATCCTCCCGCTTGGAACCGCGGGCGGCCTCCGTGAGTGACTCGCGAAGCTCGCTGCGCCCGTGGTTGCGAGCGAGGTATAGGGCCGCTCGGAGGCCTGTCTCGTCGGTGAGGGGCAACGACCGGGCGAGGGTTTCGAGCATCGGACGCGCCGACGCCGCCCCGGCGCGCGCCATGCGAAAGAGAAACGTGGTGTCGCGATCCGCGCTCGGGCGATCGGAAAGGCGCGCGACGAGCTCCAGAGTCGGACGAGTCGAAGGGGCCGCAGGCGCGGGCACACCCCGCGTGGCCGAGTCAGTCTCCGAGAGCGCCCACGCCACGAGAGACCATGCGGCGCGAGAGCTGGCGGGCCCTGCGGCCGCGCGCTGTCGCGCCTCTTCCAGAGGCTCGAGGTCACCCGCCTTCACGGCGACCTCGGCGAGAACCAGCCACCGGCCGAGGTGCCGCTCGGCACCGCGAAGGACGGAGAGCGCGGGGGCCACGTGCTTCGAGATCGGCTCGGCCCGTACGAGGGGCACGAAGAGCTCGACGCACATCGAGATGCGGTGGCTCTCCTTTATCATCGGCGCGAGCTGCGCGAGGAGAGCCCCGTTGGACTCACCCCGCGCGACGCGCGCGAGCTCCGCCCCGAACGCGAGGTGCGATTGCCGGCTGGCGGCCACCTTGGCAAGAAGTGAGGAGAGCTCCGGATCCCTCGAAAAACATGCGGCGCTCAGCGCGGCGGGGCCACCGGCCTCGTCGCTCGAGAGTGCCTGACGAAGGAGCGCGACTGCTTGCCGATCCTGAGCCTCGGCGAGGGCACGCAGGCCGCATCCGTAAAGCTCTCGCGTCCGCCCTCCGCGACGGAGGAGCACCGCGGTGGCCTCGCCCAGCGAGGCACGAAGTGCCGGGCTGAACGGAGCGACGGCGCGCACGGCGCCCGCCAGCTTTGCTTCGCCGGTAGGCCGCCGCTTGAGCGCTGCGTCGATCTCGTCCTCGAAGCGAGCGCGAGCCGGGCGGTCCAGCAGCTCGACCCGCGCGATCTGCGGGCGATCGGCACGCTGCTTCGCCTTTGCGAGCGGCGCAGCGGCGAGTCTTCCGCCCCACGCGGCTCCGCCACTCTGGCGGACCTGGTGGACCGCTTCCGCTCGGAGCCGCTTCACCTTCATCACGTGCATTCCCCCATCCAGCCCGCCAGTGTTTGACGACCATATCAGAGGCGGAGCACGTCTCGACCCCGATGATGGAGAAAAAAAATCGTGCCGGCGTGGTCTTCGCCGTCTACGCCTTCACGATACCGACGCGCAGGGCCTCGCCTTCGACGTCCAGGTCGCGCACCTCCATCCCGGCCGCGATTTGCGTTGTGGAGATGTCCACGGCGAGCACTTCGGCCGCGAGCAACTCCCGGTACTCCTCCAGCACCCGCCGTATTCGCTCGCCTCCGAGAACCGCGACGCGGATGCGGTCCGTGTATTCGAGGAGCAGCTCTTTCCGGAAAGCCTGGATGCGGTACTGAAGCTCCCGCACGAGCCCTCGATCGCGGAGGCCGTCGTCCATCCGCGTATCCAGGACGACGACCCCGGCTCGGTCTCCCGCGGCGGCGAAGCCCTCCTTGGCCACGAACTCGACCTCGATGTCCTCTCGCGTGAGTTCGACGCCGTCGACGGTCGCCGCGCCGCCGACCATCAATCTGGAGGCAAGCGCCCCTGCGTCCTTTGACGACATCGCCCCCATCGTCTTCTTCAGGGTTTGAGCCTCTTTGCCCAGGCCCCGCTTTCCCAGAGAGCGGAAGCTCGGCTTGACGCGAAACTCGACGTATTCGTCGGCGTTTTCCACACCGTACGTCTCCACTTCGCGCTCGACGTTCAGCTCTTGCATCAGCTGCATGGCCGCGGACGCGTCGATGACCTCGGGGGCGGCCGTGATGATGCGCGCCGCGCGCAGCGGTTGCCTCACCTTTATCCTCGCCTGGGTGCGCACCTGGAGGCCAAGGGACACGAGGGCGCGGACGGCTTCGATCTTCCTCGAGAGACCCTCGTCCATCGCGGCGACGTCGGCCTCGGGCCAGTCCTCGAGGTGCACGCTCTCCCGTCCGCCGCCCGTTCGTCCGACGAGGTTCTGGTACATCGTCTCGGCGGCATACGGGGTGAAGGGCGCCGTCAGCTTCGAGACGGTGACCAGGCACTCGTAGAGCGTGTCGTAGGCGCAACCCTTGTCCTCATCCCAACCACTGCGCCAGAAGCGTGCACGGCTTTGGCGGACCCACCAGTTGGAGAGGGCGTCGACGAAGCCGACCAGACGCTGGGTCGCCGCATAGACGTCGTACTCGTCCATGCACGCGGTCACCTGACCGGTCGTCAGCGCGAGTTCGCTTCGGATCCAGCGGTCGAGCTCGGGCTGGTTCGCGCGCTCACCGGCGGCTTGCGCCGCAGAGGGCCGGAAGCCGTCGATGTTCGCGTAGATGGTGAAAAAGGAATAAACGTTACGCAGTTTGACGGCGAACTCCTTCTGCAGTGCGCGAACGTTCGAGAGCGAATGGCGCGTCGCCGACCACGGCGGGCTCGCCGCATAGAAGAACCACCGGAACGCGTCCGCGCCGGGCGCCGGCGTCGAGGGATCCTCGACGAACACCCGCTCCTCCGGTGGAAGCCTCGGCACGGCTGCGGGCATCACGTCGGCCGCCGATGTCGGGAGCACGCCGAGCGTGGCCCTGTCGTCGGGGTGCAAGACGACCACGCGCCGCTTCAGCTTCTTGTGGCCTCGAATCGTGAGATCGATCCCCTTGCTCGCCGCGTCGCCTCGGTAAACGCGGACGCGGGCGTCGTCCTCCAGGTCGAGCCCCTCCAGGTCTTCCCTTCCGACCAGGGCTTCCCCACGCTTCGCCGCGACGTCCTCGAGCACCGCGAACTCCATCGCGACCCTGTCGAGGATGATCTCCGGCGGCGTGTAGTTACCCTTGCTCTTGCTCTCCTTCTTGCCCTCCTTGTCGGACACGTGCCCGAGCACGATACACGTCCTGTACGGATGCGGGATCGCCTGCCGATCGAAGACCAGGGTCGATATCATGAGGAGCGAGTAAAACCAGCCGCGCGTCTGGTCGATCGCCTCGCTGATGAAGTCCGCCGGGAAGCTCTTCTCGAACTTCTCCTTCGATCCGGGCGCGTGGGGATATCCCCATTGCGCGAACGGCATGCATCCCGAGTCGAACCAGCAATCGATGACCTCGGGGACACGCCGCATGACCCCGCCGCACCGTTCGCAAGGAATCGTCACTTGATCGATCCACGGCTTGTGGACGACGAGGTGCTCGCTCAGGGATGGATCCGCACGCCGCGCCGCGTGGAAGTGATCGAACGCGTGGGGGTTTCTCTTCTCGATGTACGACAGGCCGTCGGGCGCTTCCTTGTGTTCGGGGTCCTTCTCGCAGACCCACACGTTGAGCGGCGTACCCCACCATCGCTCGCGCGAGAGCGCCCAGTCGACGTTGTGCGCCAGGAAGTCCCCGAAACGCCCCTCCTTGATGTGCCCTGGTAGCCAGTGGACGGCGCGGTTGTTCGCAATTGCCTGGTCGATGGACGACGTCGTCCGGATGTACCAGGCAGGGCGGGCGTACTGGATCAGTGGATCGCTCTCGGCGCGCCAGCAAAACGGATAGTCGTGCCGGTACTGCTCGGTGTGGATCAAAAGGCCCCGGTCCTTCAGGTCGTGCGAAATGGCCTTGTCGCTGTCCTTGACCCATCTCCCGGCGCACATCTCGAAGCGATCGATGAACGTGCCATCGGGCTTCACGGCGCAGAAGAGCGGAAGGTCCGACCGTTCGCGAGAGACCCTGCGGTGCGCTTCGTGGTCGTCCTCTCCGAAGGCGGGCGCGACGTGAACGATGCCCGTGCCGGCGTCCAGGGTGACGAAGTCTGCCGCGAGGACTCGCCAGATTACGTCCTCGAAGCCGCGCGCCTCGTCGGCAAAGAGATCGAAGGGCGGACGGTACGACCTCCCCACGAGATCCCGTCCCTTGAGCTCCTTCTCGACGACCAAGGCGCCGGCCAGCCTCTTCGCGAGCCCGTCGACCAGGCCCTTGGCGACGACGTACCGCCTGCCGTCCGTCGCCTGCGCGATGACGTAGTCGAGCGCGGCGTTGACGGCCGCGTACATGTTCGACGGCAAGGTCCAGGGTGTGGTCGTCCATACGAGCAGCGCGAGGTTCTCCTCGCCGACGAGTGGAAAAGCGACGTACACGCTCGGGTCATCGACCGTTCTGTATCCCTGCCCGACTTCGCCCGAGCTGAGAGCGGTCCCGCCCTGCGCCCACCACCAGACGACCTTGTGCCCCTGGTAGAGAAGGCCCTTCTTGAAGAGCTCACCGAGCGCCCACCACACGCTCTCGACGTACGAGCGATGGTAGGTGACGTACGCGTCGCGCAGATCCACCCAGAAGGCGACCCGCTCGGTCAGCTCCTCCCATTCTTTCGTGTAACGAAAGACGGACTCGATGCACTTCTTGACGAACGGCTCGACGCCGTATTCTTCAATGGCGGCCTTCCCGTGGATGCGAAGTTCCTTCTCGACCTCCACTTCCACCGGGAGCCCGTGCGTGTCCCAGCCCGCCTTGCGCGCGACGCTCCACCCGCGCATCGTCTTATACCGTGGGAAGACGTCCTTGATGACGCGCGTGAGGACGTGGCCGTTGTGCGGGAGGCCGTTCGCCGTCGGAGGCCCCTCGTAGAAGACGAACGGACCTCTCGGCGCCGGCTTCTCGAGCGTCTTCTCGAAGATGCGGCGACTCTGCCAGAACCGGAGAACCTCGCGCTCTTCCTTCGGGAAATCGAGCTCCGGCGTGACCCTCGCGAAGAGCGGCTCCGGCATGGGCCGCCCTTATTAGCACGCGACGAGGCTACTCCGCGGCGGCGTTCGCGCTCCTCGCCTCGAGCTTGCGCACGACCATCGCGTAGGCGGCGTCGAGGTCCTTGAAGCTCGCGAGTTCGTCGTCCTCGATCTTGATCTGGTAGCGCCGCTCGATGGCCGCGACGATTTCGACGCCCATCATCGAATCGATACCGAGGTCCTTGAACGACGCCCCGTCCGGAATCTCGTCCTTCTCTGCAATCTCCGCGACCATCGCGCGAAGCTGCTCCTTCAGGCTCTCGTCGGACATGTCTCGTGTCTCCTCTTCCAAGGGAATCCGTTCAGGGCAGCCTCTTCTCGACCACGTCGAGAAGGGAGCCGATGGTTTCGAGACCCACTAGGCTCTCGTCCGGTATTTGAATGCGGAGGCGACGCTCCAGCGAGCCGATGATCTCGAGCATGCCGAGCGAGTCGATCGCCAGTTCGGTGATGACCGTCGGCTCGGTGATGTGACCGAAGTCCTTCTCCACGACCTCGGTGGCGGTCTCGCAGAACATGGCGAGCAATCGCTCCCGGCTCGGGCGTGTCCCTTCGTCTCGCATCGTTTGCATCGTCGCGTGCATTCAATCGCTTTCCTTTCATCCTGTGTCCAGAAATCGAGCGCGTACGTGACTACGCGCCCCGGCAAACTGTTTCCCATCTGCCACACCCCGTATCTCGTCTACGCCTCACCCTCGGCTGTATTGGATTCGCTGCGGGGGTCCGCCGTCACATCTTGAGCGGCTTGCACGGCCCGTGCTCGGCGCAGCGTGCCCTCGAGATACATCTGTCGGGTCGCCCTTCGTTGGGGCTTGCCGCTCGACGTGCGAGGCAGCGAGGCAAGCGCAACGACAACCACCTCACGCGGTGTCAGACCGAACTGCGCGCTGATTCTGGCGCCCGCGGCCTCGCGTATCGTCGACGCGTCGGCCGCAGCGCCTTCGCAACAGACTACGAGCTGCTCCTCGCCGGTCCCTTCCGCGGCGAGTCCGCCCTGGACGTCGACGTCCACCCCGAACGCGACGACGTTGCCCCGGCGTACGTTCGAAAGTTCGGCAACCGCCCACTCGATGTCGGTCGGGTAATAATTCCGGCCGCGGACGATGATGATGTCCTTCACCCGGCCGCACACGAAGAGCCTCCCCTCCGCGAGGTATCCGAGATCCCCGGTGTACAGCCACCGCTCGTCGCTGTCGGGCAGACGCTTGAACGTCTCGCCTGTCAGCGCGGGCTGATCGAAATATCCCCGGGTCACGCTGGGCCCCGAGACGACGATCTGACCGACCGAGCGCTCGCCGAGTCGCCTCCCGGCGTCGTCGACGATTGCCACGGCGTGCTCGGGAAACGGGCGCCCGCAGTCGACGATGGGTCGCCCGTCGTCGGACGCGACGGCCTTGCCTTGCGTCAGCGTCGCCGCGTCCACCCGGTCCGTCCGCAGGCCGTCTCCCACGGGAACGAACGTCACCGCCAGCGTCGCCTCGGCCATCCCGTACGAAGGGAGGAGCGCGCGCGGATTGAAGCGCGCCGGCGCGAGCCGCTCCGCGAAGTCATGGAGCGCCTTGGCGTGGATTGGCTCCGCTCCGCAACCGGCAATGCGCACGCACGAAAGGTCCAGCCCCTCTACGTCCTTGTCCTTCAGGCGCTTTGCGACCAGGGCATATGCGAAGTTGGGCGCGTATGTGATCGTCCCTCGGTGCTGGTGGATCTTCTCGAGCCATACCCGGGGGGCGCGGACGAAGCTCGCCGTCGGAAGAAAGACGCAAGGGATGTTCGTGAAGAGCGGCCCCACGACGAAGCCGATGAGCCCCATGTCGTGGAAGAGCGGCAGCCAACTCACTCCCTTGTCGACCTCCGGATCGCGCTCCAGGCCGTGGATCATGAACGCCTCGGCGTTCGCCGCCAGGTTGCCGTGAGTCACCATCACGCCCTTGGGACGAGACGTGCTGCCGCTCGTGAACTGAAGGAACGCGAGGTCGTCGGGGAACACGCTCGCGTTTGCCCTCCCGTGCTCTCCGGCCAGATCCTCCACGGTGAGGATCTTGCGGAGGCTGTCGACGCGCGCCGAGACGGGATCGACGTAAGGCTTGGCGCCCTGGGTCGTCAGGAGCATCGCCGCCCCGGATGCGCGGGCAATGTGCGAGACAGAGTCGTTGTAACTCTCCAGGTTCTTGAAGGAGAGCTGCGGGTAGATGGGGACCGGAACGACTCCAGCAAAGAGCGCGGCGAGAAAGGACAGGACGAACTCGTCGCCGCCGGGGATGACGAGCGCGAGGCGGTCCCCCTTCTTCAGACCGCAGGCGGCCAGGGCTCCCGCGCGGCGTTCGGCCTCGTGTGCGATGTCGTGGAAACTGCAAAGGCGCTCCGCCCCGTCGCTGCCGACGAACACGAACCCGCGCTGGCGGTCGCCCGAGAGCTGGCGCACGGCTTCGACGAGGGTCGGCGCGACGTGCCGGGACGGAGGAGGCATCGCGTCGCGGCTGTAACGTGCGGTCCCGCTCGGCGCAAGCCGCCCCTGCTCGGATGCGTAGCCCTCTTCTTACGCGAAGCCCGCTTCGCGCCCGTCGCGCGTTGCTGGCACGGTTGCTCGGGGGCTAAATAGCGGGCCAATCTTGCTCGAGCGCGTGTTCGTCACGGGGGTCGGGGTCGTCAGCTCGATCGGGCTCGGGCGGCAGGCCTTCTTTCGTGCTCTCGAGGCTGGCACGAGCGGAATCTCTCCCGTCGCCTCGTTCGACGCCGCTCCGTTGGGGCGCGAATACGCAGGGGAGGTGAAAGACTTCGACCCGCGCGACCACCTGACGTCCGGCGAGCGAGGGCGCATCGGGCGTTGCTCCGCCATGGCCCTCGCGGCGGCGCGCATGGCCATCGCGGACGCTGGGCTCGAGGGCGGGGCGATCGCGGGTCCGAGGACCGCGGTCGTTCTCGGCACGACGATGGGCGAAGCGCAAATCCTCGCCGAGCTGGATCGTCAGTGGATCGTGGACGGCCCCGACGCCGTCAGCCGGGCCAAGATTCCCCGCTACGGCTCGACGTTGCTCCCGATCCACGTGGCCCGCGCGATCGGGGCTCAGGGCATGGTCCTCACGCTTCCGGCCGCGTGCGCGGCGGGCAACTATGCCATCGGCTTCGCTGCGGATCTCATCCGCGGCGGACGGGCCGACGTGGTGGTGACCGGCGCGGCGGAGCTTCTCCAGGAGCTGCAATTCAGCGGGTTCGTGCGCCTGGCCGCGATGGCGCAGCAACGGTGTCAGCCGTTCGACCTGAATCGCCAGGGTCTTCTGCTCGGCGAGGGCGCCGGGCTGCTCGTCCTCGAGAGCCAGCGGCATGCCGTCCGGCGCGGCGCCAGGCTGCAAGCGGAGGTCGGCGGCTACGGTCTCTCCTGCGACGCGTACCACATCACCCGGCCCCACCCCGAAGCCCAGGGGAGCATTGCCGCGATGCGAGGCGCGATCGAGCGCTCGGGAATCGCGGCGTCCGACGTGGACTTCGTCAACGCGCATGGCACCGGAACGCGTCACAACGACGCGGCCGAGGCGAAGGTCATGAGCGACGTGTTCGGCGAGAGTCGCGTTCCGGTATCGAGCATGAAGAGCATGCTCGGACACTGCATGGGCGCGGCCAGCGCCCTCGAAGCCATCGGGTGCATCTTTACCCTCGAGACGGGCATCTACCCACCGACCATCGGGTACGACACGCCCGATCCGGAGTGCGACCTCGAGGTGGTCGCGAACGTGGCCAGGCGCGGCAAGAGTGACGTCGTCATCAACAATGCGCTCGCGTTCGGCGGCTACAACGCCGTCACCCTCTTCGCCAGGCCGGGGGTGCTCCCGCCGCCCCGCGTGGCGCGGGCGCGCGCTTGACGCCCCGAGTCGTTACAGGCTTCGGAGTGGTGTCGCCCATCGGGATCGGGCGCGAGGGATTTCTCGAAGGCATGCGCACCGGCGCATCGGGCGCCCGCGATGGCGCGACCGAAGGGCGCGAGGGCGCCACGTACGCCGGTGTCCGGGTCGCGGAGGTGCGCGGGTTCGACGCGACCCAGTTTCTAGGGGACAAGGGCCTGCGCTCACTCGACCGCCTCACCAAGTTGCTCGTCGTCGCGACGCGACTCGCCGTCCATGACGCCGGGCTGAAGACGGAGGGCGCGTGGCCTCCCGCGCCGGAAGGCTCGCGGCCCTGGGCGGAGCGTGTCGGGATGGTCGTATCGAACGCCTATGGTTCGCTCGAGGCCATTCACGAGCTCGATCGCGTCGCCTTGCTGGAAGACCGCCGCTACATCAACCCCGCGCGCTTCCCCCTGACGGTCTCGAACAGCGCCGCGGGGTACGCGAGCATCTGGGAGGACATCCGCGCTCTCAACGTGAGCGTCAGCGACGGCAACTGCGGCTCACTCGACGCCGTGGCGTGCGCCGACATGTTTCTCGAGCACGGAAGGGCCGACGCGCTTCTGGTCGGCGGCGCCGAGGCGCTCACCGACGCGCTCCCGCTCGCGTTCCACCGCCTGGGAATGGGGGGCGCGTGCATCGGAGAAGGGGCTGCGCTGCTCGTGCTCGAGACACGCGACGGCGCTCGCGCGCGCGACGCCGAGGTTCTCGCGGAGATTACCGGCTATGGGACGTCGTTCGTCGGGCCGGAACCGGAGGGCGCGCTGGTGCGAGCGTCTCCGGAAGGACTTGAACGCGCGGTGGCAGCGGCCCTGACCGACGCAAACGTCAGGGCCACGGAAGTCGATCTCGTGGTCTCCGGCGTCTCCGGCCTGCGCACCTTCGACGAAGCGGAGCTCGTGGCGATCCGACACGCTATCGGGGAAGACGTCCTGGTCGTCGCGCCGAAGCGCGCGTTCGGCGAGACGCTGGGCGCCGGCGGCGCGATGGGCATGATGGCCGCTCTCGCCCATCTCCGCTTTAGCGCGTCCGCCCCCGTGGTGCGCGGGTCCGTTCGCGGCGAAGTGCGCACGGCGCTGGTCACGTCCGTCGGCTACTACGGCAATGCTTCGGCTCTCGTCATGCGAGCCGCTTCGCGGTAGAAGGTGCGAGACTTGCAGGGCACGCCACCATGGTCGCTGCCTCGAAGATGGAGCATTCGGTGAGCTGGATCGAAGCAAAGGCGCACGCGGAGCTCGCGAAGGCGCGCGGCACCGGTATGTCGATCGTGCAGGCGAGGGATAGGCAGGTCTATCCATACTTTCGCGAGTTCGAGACAGGCGGTCTTCACACGACGATCGCCGGCAAGCCGATCACGAACTTCAGCTCGAACGACTACCTGGGGCTGACCAACCACCCGAAGGTGAAGGAAGCCGCGCACCGCGCGATCGATCGATACGGGTGTGGCCTGTCGTCGTCGCGTCCGCAGGCCACTACCCGCGAGCACGTCGAGTTCGAAGATCGCCTCGCGAAGTGGATGGGGTTCGAACGGTGCCTGACCTTCACGACGGGCTACCAGGCGATGCTCGGCACCATCGCAGCGCTCGCCGACAAGGACACGACGCTCGTTCTCGATGCGTACAGCCACGCGTGCATTCTCGACGGAGCCTTTCTCGCCGCGGGGGTGCCGAAGAACGGCCCGGAGATTCGCTTCTTCAACCACAACTCGGCCAAGAGCCTGGAGCGAATCCTCAAGACTTGCGAGCGAAAGAACGCGCTCGTCGTGTGCGAGGGCGTCTACTCGCTCGACGGGGACACGGCCAACCTGCAAGAGTTCGTCGACCTCTGCGACCGGTACCAGGCGCCGCTCATCGTGGACGACGCGCACGGCACCGGGACGATGGGCGCGACGGGCCGCGGGACGCTGCAAGCCATGGGGCTCGAGGGCAAGGTGCCCATCGTCGTGTCGACGCTGTCGAAGTCGTTCGGCGGCATCGGCGGCCTGCTGTTCGGGCCCGGCGAGGTCGTCGACCACGTCAAGCACGCGGCGCGGAGTTTTCTCTTCAGCGCGTCGCTGCCGATCCCCATCGTCGCGGCCTCGTCGACCATCCTGGACATGCTCGAGGCGGACGGCGAGAAGCTCGTCGGCGAGCTCCACGAAAAGGCACGCTACTTCCGGGGCGAGCTGACGAAGGCGGGGTTCGACCTCGGCGCCAGCAACACGCACATCATGCCCGTGATGTGCCGCGAGGAACGAAAGACGCTCTACATGCACGTCGCCCTCCTGGAGTGCGGTGTGATGATGGTCCCGCTGACCTACCCCTCGGTGAAGCCGGGCGAAGAGCGCCTGCGCGTGAACGTCACCCGCGGCCACACCCAGGAAGACCTCGACCGGGCCCTGGCGCTATTGAAGCAATACGGGGAGGCCTTCTTCGTTCTCTCCGGCGAGGAAATCGGGCCCCTCGAAGACTGACTATGTGAAAGTACAACTACAGTGCGCCTTGCCCCGGACGCGCCCCGGCAACAGTATAGCGCCGTGCGTTGGGTCCCGTGGGCCGTTGGCGCTGCCGCGCTGAGCGGCTTGCTCGCCTCGTGTGCGGCGATCACCGGCCTCGACACCTACTCCGCTGAGGGCGACTGCGCCGCCGGCTGCGAGGGCGCCGCCGACGCGAGCGTCGCGGTCGAGGCCGCAACCCGCGGGAGAGACGCAAGCGACGCGACGACGGGTACGGCGGCGGACGTCGTGGTCGAGACGGAGGCGGCCACCGTCGACGTCGGTCCCATCGACGACGCGAGCGAAGCCGGATGCGAAGAGGGCCTGGCCCCTTGCGACGGCGGCTGCGTCAACCTCACGGGCGCGGACAACTGCGGCACTTGCGGAAAGGCTTGCTCTACCGAGATCGCCAACGCCCAGGCCACCTGCACCGACGGCATCTGCGGCGTCGCGTGCGACTCCGGCTACAGCTTCTGCGACGGAGGCTGCGTCCAGTACTCCGGCGCGGCCAACTGCGGGGCCTGCGGGAACGTATGCGACGCGGACGGCGGCACTCCGCTCTGCGCCGCGACGGCCGACGGAGTCTATTCCTGCGTGCCCAGCTGCCCGGCGGCCATGCCCACGCACTGCGGCGAAGCTTGCGTCGACACGACGAGCGACCAGAACAACTGCAGCGAATGCCAGAACGCATGCACGACCAGCGTCTCGCACGCGCTTGCGGTGTGCGTCCACAGCGCGTGCACTTTCGCGTGTGTGAACGGATATGAGCTGTGCAACGGCGCCTGCGTCCAGTACACGAGCGCGGCCAACTGCGGCAGCTGCGGCAACGCGTGCAGCGGAGACGCGGGCGCCGCGGTGTGCGCCGGGTCGAATGGATCGTACGCGTGCGTCTCCGGCTGCCCGGCCGCGGCTTCCACGCTGTGCTCCGGATCGTGCGTCGACACCACGAGTGACCCGAACAATTGCAACGGGTGCGGGATCGCGTGCGCGAACAGCGTCACCAACTCACAACCAGTATGCGATAGCAGCCAGTGCACGTTCACCTGCTCGGGCGGAACGAGCCTGTGCAACGGCGCGTGCCTTCAGCTCACGACGGCGTCCAACTGCGGGGGCTGCGGCACCGCGTGCTCGGCCGACGGGGGAACGCCGTTGTGCGCCGCCGGCGAGGACGGCGGAGCGTATGCCTGCGCGTCGGGGTGCCCCGCCAGCGCGAACGCCCGCTGCGGCGGCGCCTGCGTCGACACGAGCACCGACACGGCCAACTGCGGGACATGCGGGGAGACGTGCTCCACGAGCGTCGCGAACGCGCAGGCCGCGTGCGTGAACGGCGCGTGCACATTCACCTGCGACGCAGGCTTCAGCCTGTGCAACGGCGCGTGCGCCGACTTCACGAACGACCCGAACAACTGCGGCGGATGCGGATCTGCCCATGCGTGCGCCGGGGGGATGACGTGCAAGAACGGTCAATGCACGACGAGCTGCTCGGTCACGACCAACTGTCCCGCCGGGTACGCTTGCAACGGGAGCACGTGCACTACGGCGTGCTCGCCCACCCAGACGTGCAACGGCGGATGCTGCGCGAACGGCACCTGCGTCGCCGGTACGGCGGGGGCCGCATGTGGAACCAATGGCGGCATGTGCACGGACTGCGTGACGCCGGGCAACAACATGGGGTGCGTCGGGGGAGCCTGTGGCTGCAACGCGGCGACGGACTGCGCCACCCTCAATGCGTGCTCGCTGGCCATCCACTCGTGCCAGCAGCTCTGCGGAGGCGCCAACACCGGCTGCAACAGCGGGTGCTGCTCGAACCTCATGACCGGGGGGCAGTGCATGCAGGGGAACGTCGACAACCAGTGCGGCGCGACGGGCGGTCAATGCGAGAACTGCCAGACGGCCTGCGGGCCGGGGCCTCACTGCATCGGCGACGTCTGCGGGTGCATGACGAACCTGGACTGCATCGCGTTCACCAGTTGTGGAACCAGGACGGATTGCTCCGGCGGATCCTGTCAGTAGTCACGGAGCGCCACCGGAGAGGGAAACGACCACCCGCGCGACGTCGTCCACCGTCGCGATCTGCTCGTACATCTCGGCAGGAATGCTCACGTCGAAGCGAGCCTCGACGTCGGCCGCGAACTCCATGACGGTGAGGCTGTCCAGCCCGAGGTCTTCTTGGATCCGATCCGAGGGGCGGATGTCGCGCGCCGGAGCGACGTGCGGCCGGAGGAGATCGCACGTGACCTTGAGCGAATCGGCGTAGCTCGGCATGCGCGGAGATTACCAGCGGAGAGCCATCGCGTCATCGATCGCTCGGGCAGTCCTGCAGGGGTCAGGGCTGGCGAGAAGTGCACGGAGGACGGCGACTCCGTCGGCCCCCGCCTCGACGCACGCGCCTGCGTTCTCGGCAGTGACGCCGCCGAGCGCGTAGACGGCGGTGCGCGGTCCCGCGAGAGCGCACGCGGAGCGGATCGCCCCGAGACCGCGCGCCTCCTTCGCAGGAGCGAGCGACGAAGGGGGTCTCGTCGGGAACACGGGGCTCACGAGGACGGCGTCGGCGCCCTCTTCCGAGGCGAGCCGGACGTCGTCGTCCGAGTGCGCCGCAGTCGAGATCCACGCGGCGCCCAGGACGGATCGGGCGGCCGCCACGCTCGCTGCCCCTCGGCCGAGATGCACGCCGTCCGCACCGACGTCCCGGGCTACGTCGACGTGCCCGTTGAGGATCAGCGTCGCGCCCACCGTTCGTGTCGCGATCCGCAGGCGCGCTGCGAACAGCCGCAGACTCACTTTCAGCCGGGATCGATCGCGAAGCTGCAAGCAGAGTGTCCCTCTCGGGAGCACGGCCCCCGCGGCCAGCACGCATCGCTCGATCGTGTCGTCGCCGAACGCGGGGTCCGTGATGAGGATGAGGCGAGGACGTCCCGGCGGAGGGGCCCTACCCCGCACCGCCGTCTCCCCCGCCGTCGCGCGCTTGGCCGAGCTCTTCCTGGGCGGCCGGAGCCCAGCGGCTTGCCGGATATTGCTCCACCAGGTATTCGAGCGTGCGCCGCGCCGCGACTTCGTCGTGCTGGTCGTGAAACCTCTTGGCGAGCCGCCAGAGAGCGTCGCCCGGCGTCTCGTCTCTGCTCAACGCGGGGTCGTCAGCGTGGCCGCACTGCAACGGAGCGATCGCAACGGCGAGCATCATCGCGAGCGGGCGTCCGATCATTCGATGTCGTTGCGGCCGGCCGCTCCCGCGCTCGCCTCGCCCAGCAGCCCAGTTTTGGGGCTGGATGCATTGGCGTAGCGACGCTTCGGCATGCGACCCGCAAGGAAGGCCTTGCGCCCAGCGTGCACGGCCTCACGCATCGCCTGCGCCATGAGCACGGGATCCTTCGCGTGCGCGATCGCCGTGTTCATCAGCACCCCGTGGCAGCCGAGCTCGAGCGCAACCGCCGCATCGCTCGCCGTTCCGACACCGGCATCCACGATCACCGGCACGCGCGAGCGCTCCAAAATGATCTCGAGATTGTGAGGATTGCGTATCCCGAGACCGCTGCCGATCGGCGCCGCGAGAGGCATCACCGCCGCACACCCCAGGTCCTCGAGCTTGCGACAGACGATCGGGTCATCCATGCAATACGGTAAGACGACGAACCCTTCCTTGACGAGCTCGCGGGCTGCGACGAGCGTTTGTTCGTTGTCGGGGTAGAGCGTCTCGGCGTCGCCGATCACTTCGAGCTTCACCATCGGTCCCGTGTGCGCCTCCGTCGGCGGCGGAGCGATCTCGAGCTCGCGCGCGAGCCTCAGCGTCCTCACGGCTTCGTCCGCGGTGTAGCAGCCGGCGGTATTGGGCAAGACGAGCCACTTTCTCCGGCCGATGAGCGCCATGAGCGACCCCGACGAGCGATCGGCGACGTCGATGCGCCGCAGCGCGACGGTCACGATCTCGGCGCCCGAAGCGTCTATGGCGCGCTCGGTCTCGGTAGCGTCCTTGTATTTTCCGGTGCCGACAATCAGACGGCTCTCGAAGCTGCGCCCGGCGATGACGAGCGGATCGTGCATGGCCGAGGGAGTGTAGCCAGGTCGGGGCCCTGGTCGAGGTGCTTCCAGCGCCTATGCAGCCAGAGCCACTGGTCGGGGTACGAACGGACGAAGCGCTCGAGGGCGCGGGTCGCCGTCACCGTGGTCTCGTCGATCCACGCGCGCCTCCCGCGGACAGGCGGCACGAGAACATCGAGCACGCAAAGCACGTATTCGCCGTCATCGTCCCGCCTGCTTGCGGCGACCACCAGCGGGGCGCCCAGTGCCGCCGCGAGGGTGGCCGGAGCGCGATCGACGAGAGCCGGGCAACCGAGAAAGTCGACGACCACCGCCCGCCCCCCCCGCTCGGGGACCTGATCGATCATCATCGCGACGGCGCCCCCGCGGCGCACCACGTCCCGGGCCCCTTGAACCGCGCCGCGCGCCTCCGCGAGACGGACCCCGTGGGCCGCGCGGGTGGACTGCCAGAAGCGATCGAGGGACGGGATGCTCAACCTCTTCGTCACGACGAGCAGGTCGACCTCGCGCGCCATCGTGCACGCCGCGAGGTCCCAGTTGCCCGTATGGGACGCGGCGATGACGACGCCTCGACCGCGGCCGACGGCGTCACGCCAGGGGCCCGTCGACGCGGCGTCGATCCTGGCGTGCGTCCCCCCCCCCGCGCCGGGGCCGCCGAGCCACAGGAGCTCGAGGGCCGAGCGACCCAGCGCCCGGTACATGGCGCGCGCTCGACCCGCGCTGTCGGCGACGCCGGCCCGGCGCATGGCCTCTTGCACATGACGTCTCCGGATGCGCAGCACGCTCCCTGCGATCCACCCGAGCACGGCGCCTATGGGGCCAAGGGCGCGCCACGGCAGCCACCCGACGAGCGCCGCCAGGCCGCGCAGCGCAAGGCCCATGCTTCCCTCTCAGCCGAATCCGGCTCTGCGCGCGACTTTTCCGGCGCCCGCCTCGCCCTCGAGCGCCACCGCGTAGACGTCGCTCCGAGCGACGACGAAGAGCTCGCGCTTGGGGTTGCGGACCACGACGAGGTCTCCGTCCTGACGAACGGCGTCGATCCGGGAAATGGTCATCCCCGCGCCGTCGTGCGCGACGTGCAGCGTGATCGTGCTGCCATCCGGGAGGCCGTGCCATCCCTCTTTGTCGCTCTTCGCTCCCGCCATCTTCAGGATCGCGTCCAGGTGCTCGCCGGTCATGGTGAGCGGCTTCTAGCCCGACGATGGCCTCGCGTCGACCCTCGGGTACTCTCCCGTCCGGGATGTCCGCGAATGGCCAGGCCTCAACCACGCGCGAAGGGGCGCGCGCGAGCGACATCGTGGTGCTCAAGGACGTGCGCAAGCGCTTCGGGGACACCGAGGTGCTCCAGGGCATCGACCTCGTATGCCGGCGCGGCGAGACAACGTGCGTCGTGGGTGGATCGGGAGCGGGCAAGACGACGCTTTTGCGCATGGTCGTCGCGCTCGACAAGCCGACGAGCGGTCAGATCTTCGTGGACGGCGAAGACATCGTCCCGATGCGCGAGAGGGAGCTCAAACGCGTCCGCCGGAAGTTCGGGGTCGTCTACCAGTACGCGGCGCTCCTCGACTCCATCACGGTCCTCGAGAACGTCGCCTTCCCGCTGGTCGAGCATACCCAGCTCTCTCGCTCGGAGATCCGGGAGCGCGTGCTCGACAAGCTGCGAATCCTCGGGCTCGACGAGCACGTCCTCGCGATGCACCCGGCCCAGCTCTCCGGCGGCATGCGTAAGCGCGTCGGCCTCGCCCGTGCGCTGATGCTCGATCCGCCGATCCTCATCTACGACGAGCCGACGAGCGGCCTCGACCCTCTCACCAGCCGCGCCGTCGACGACCTCATCGAAGACACACGGCGCCGCTTCGGCGTGACGAGCATCGTCATCACGCACGACATCGCGAGCTGCTTCCGGATCGCCGATCAGGCCATCCTCCTGACCAAGGGTCAGATCGTCGCGCGCGGGTCGCCGGACGCGCTCGCGCACGGGGACAACGAGGTCGCGCGAGAGTTCATTCGCATGTCGGGCGTCGACGTCGACGCTCTCACCCGGGCGAGAAAGCCAGCGCCGCCTCCGCCGACGTGACGAAATCGTAGCCGCCGCCCCGAAGCTCCTCGATCGCGCCACGGAGGGCAGCGAGCTTGCGCTCACGGGGCACCCGGACGTCCGGCTGATGCGGACGCAAAGCCTGCAAGCCGTCGGCCGCGTCGAGCACGTCGATTCCGTGCAGCTCGAGCGTGACCACGGGCTCGCCCACGCAGGCCCTGGCGAGACGCCGCCCCACCGCGGGCCCCCAGAGCGTCACGTACGTGCCGATGAACGGCAGGCGCAGCCCGGGCGTTACCTGAACAGGAAGCTCCACGACGGCCCCCCTGCCCCGCCGCCAGTACGGGCGACCGACGGCGTACGCACTCGTCGGAGCCGCGAGGACCGTCGGCCTGTCGACGATGGACCGACTGGTCCGCCCCCGCAGCGCGATGAGCGTGATCGCGGCTGCTTTCGCCGCCCAGTATGCCGGGCACGGGAACACCGACGAGTCGTACGAGACGTCGAGCTCGTCGAGCACGTCGAAGACCTCGTCGGTGATCGTGTACCCGGGCGCCCGAAAGCCCACCGGCGCCTTCCCCGTCGCGCGCTCGATCGCCCGCGCGCCCTCTTCGATCTGCCGACGTATCTCTTCGCGTCCGAGGCGCACGAGATCGTAGCGATGGTCGAGCGTATGGTTGGCGATCTCGAAGCCGGCGCGACTCGCGGCGCGCACCTTCTCGGCAGCCTCGGGGCGATCGAGATCGCTGCCGATGACGAAGAAGGTCAAAGGGATCTCGAGCTCGCCCGCCAGCTTGGAGAGGCGATCGACCGCCACGTCGTAGACGAGGTTCCGCTCGGGCCCCGTCGGCTCCGGCAGACCGTGAATGGCGAAGTAGTTGGGGATCTCGTCGAGATCGACGCTCACCGTGCAGAGGCGCACGGCATCAGCCGCCGATGGTCTTCGCGACCTCGCCCGCGAAGTCCTCGGGCGGCGGCTTCTCGATCCCCTCGCCGAGCGAGAAGCGGACGAACGCGTGGACCTTCACCTCGCCGCCGAGCTTCTTGGCAAGCTCCTGGCGAATCTTGTCGATCGTACCCGCCGGAGGGTCCCACACGTTGTCCTGACCGAGCAGCGTGACCTCGGTGAACCACTTGGCGAGCTTCCCGTCCATGATCTTCGGCCAAGCCTGCTCGGGCTTCTTGTCTTCCTTGAGCTGAGCCTCGAAGATTTCCTTCTGCTTGGCGACCTGCTCGGACGCGACGTCCTCGCGCCGGACGACCATCGGGTTCATCGCGGCCACCTGCATCGCGACGTTGTCCACGAAGCCGAGCAGGTCCTGGTTCTTGGGGTCCGGACCCTCCGCGTGGAGAAGGACGGCGAGCTTGCCCCCCGCGTGCACGTACGCGTGAACGAGGCCCCCCGCCTCCTTCGCCTCGAGCGATGCCCAGCGGCGCAGGACGAGGTTCTCGCCGGTCTTCGCGACGAGCTCCTGGCGGACGAAGTCGATCGTCTGGTCCGTCCCCGGGTACTTCTGCGCACCCAGATCGATGCCGGGGGCAGACTTCGTCGCGACGCCGAGGACGTTCTTGACGAACGCCTTGAAGTCATCGCCTCGCGAGACGAAGTCCGTCTGCGAGTTGACCTCCACGATGACGCCGCGCTTGCCGTCCGGCGCGACCCACGTGGCAACTTCACCCTCCGTCGCGACGCGCCCGGCGCGCGCCGCGGCCTTGACGATCCCCTTCTTGAGGATGACCGTCACGGCCTTTTCCATGTCGGCTTCGGCCTCGACGAGCGCGTTCTTGCAGTCGCTCATCCCGGCTCCGGTGCGCTCACGGAGCTCCTTGACCATCGCGGCAGTTATCGCGGGCATTGTCGTTTCCCTTCGCTGGATAAAAAGGACGATGGGCTCAGCTCGGCCGGTCGCCGTCGTCGCGACGCGCACGGCCACGGATGATCTCCGCCTGCGGTCCATCGCGCCGCCCGCCCTGCGCGGAGTCATCGCGGTTGTTCACGTGTTCTTTGCGGCGCTGGGCACCCTCGAGGACGGCGTCGGCGATGCGTGCCGTGATGAGCCGGATCGAGCGGATGGCGTCGTCGTTCCCCGGAATGACGAAGTTGACCCTGTCGGGGTCGCAGTTCGTGTCCGTGATGGCGATCACCGGGACACCGATCTTGTTCGCCTCCTGCACGGCGATGGACTCCTTGGCGGGGTCGATGACGAAGATCGCGCCCGGGATGGAGCCCATGTTCCTGAGGCCGCCCAGGTACTTCTCGAAGCGGTCGCGCTCCTTCTCGAGGCGCGACACCTCTTTCTTCGTGATCGACTGGTACGTCCCGTCTTCCTTCATGCGATCGAGCTGGCGCATGCGCTCGAGGCCCATCTTGATGGTGCGGAAGTTCGTCAGCGTCCCGCCGAGCCAGCGGTTCACAACGAAGTGGCTGCCCGAGCGCGTCGCTTCCTCGCGGACGATCTCCTGCGCCTGGCGCTTGGTGCCCACCATGAGGATGTGGCCACCGCGGGCGACGGTGTCGACGACGAAGTTGTAGGCGCGCCCGAAGAGCCGGGCGGTCTGGTCGAGGTCGATGATGTGGATCCCGTTTCGCGCGCCGTAGATGTACGGGCGCATCTTGGGGTTCCAGCGCTTCGTCTGGTGACCGAAGTGCACTCCTGCATCGAGCAGCGAGCGCAGGGGGAGCGGCATATCGCCGCGGAGCTGAGGCAGGCCTTGGGCCGTGATTTCTGTGGTCTGGGTCATCGTCGCGCGTCCTTTCGGTTGGGCCTCCGCTCCCCGTCCTTCACCAACGCTGCCGAAGCAGCGCACCGGGCGAAGGCTCGCGCGGGAGAGCGTGTGGGGTTGTGATGGTGGGCTGCCAGGGCAAGCCCTCCGGTTGGCTTCTCGGCGCGGAACTTACGCGCAGGACGCAAAAAAGCAAGCTATGACGCGGGGCCGCACCGATGAGACGGGTATGAACGCCATCCGTTCCGCCATCATCCCCGTCCTCGGCGTCCTCGGGGCGCTCGCGGCCGCAGGGCTTTCGTGCGGCTCACAACCTGGGCGGCCTAACCTCCCGCCCCCCGAATACGAGCGGCCCGCGCCCCCCACCCCCAGCGCGGCACCCTCGGCGGCGGGGGCGTCAGTGCCATTCGCCGATACCGATACCCCCGTTCGTGTAGCGCGGCGCCAGGTCGAGGAAGACTCCAAGCTTCCAGTTCGCTTCGGGCAATAGGCCCCAGAAGTCGAGCGGGAAGAGCCTCACGTCGCCCCCGAAGGTGAAGTGCTGGCGCGGGGTGCCGTCGTCGTAGCGGGACGGCTCGACGTAGGTGCCGACGCGCAGGAGCATTCGGTCGCGCAGCGGCTCGCCTTCCATTCCGAAACGCGGCGTGAGACTCACGACGCGTCCCACGGTCTCGGTCCGCTGATCGAGGAACCCTTCGAGCGAGACGGCCTCCTGGCTCGAGCTCGTGCTCGGACCGGTGATGAGCACGCTGGCGAGAAGCACGATCTTCTCGCGCGGCCAGTTCGCGTAGCGCGCCTTGCGGATCTGGCGCAGGCGGTCGATCTCGGCGTCGAGGTGCTCCTCCTCGATCTCGGCAAGGCTGCTCTCTTCCCGGTCGAGCTCGCGGCGGCGCGCCTCGCGCTGGTCGGGCGGTAGCAAGGCGAGCTCCGCGTCCCGCGCCCGAGCGCGCGCGCTGCGGTCGGCGGCGATGCGGCGGCGCAGCACTTTCTCCTGCTCCCGAGGGTTCTTCCACCCCGGGTTTATCGGGCGCGGACCGAGCTGGTAGGCCACCCCCACCTCGAGCTCCCACGGCATGACGACCTTGTCGGGAAGGATGAAGCCCCCCGCGGCACGCTGGCCGTTCGTCTCGGAGACGTTCTCGCTCCCGAAGATACTGCCGCTGACGGGGGCCCGCGCCGTCGCCCCGATGCGCCACTGCCGGCCCGTGGGCATCAGCAGAGCTCCGACCTCGGGCGCGAAGCCCGTCATCGTGAGGAGCGTGCCGCCACCGTTCTGGTTGATCTGCATCGTCACGATGCGAGCGCCGCCGCCAAGCTCGAGCTGCCCATCGAAAAGGGCGTAGGCGCCGAGGGCCTTCCAGCGACCCACCTGCAGCTCCAGGCCGGGCGTCCCCGGGGCCGCGGTGGTGAGCGAGAACTGCTGCAGGTCGCTCGTCGCCGCGACGCCGAGCCCGCCGAACTGCAAAGTCGCGCCGAAGTTCACGTCGAGGAAGTCGCCCGCGCTCGCGTGGTTCGGGAGGTTGGCGAAGTCCCCGTGGTTGTCGAAGTCGGTGTTCGAGAACGCGCCGGGCGCCGAGATGCCCGCGCTTACGTCGTAGGCAAACCACGTCGTGCTGTAAGGATCGCGCACGGCCGGCGCGGCGGAGTTGACCGCGGATCCCTCGGTATCCTCGGCCAACGCGATGTACGCGCCCCCGACGCCCGTGACGTGGATGGGCGCGAGCAGCGGGCCCTGGAAGAGCTCGATGACGTAGTGATTGCTCGTGATCGGCGGGGGCGAGGTCTGGGCCGCGGCGCTCCCGACTCGCAGGAGCAGCGTCAGGACCGCTGCCCCAAGAGGAACCGGACGAGGGGCTCCGCGTCGACCTTCGCCGTCGAGACGAGCGCGTCGATCAGCCGCCGCCCGATTCGCGCCAGCTCGAGGAGCTGCGAGATGCGCTCGTGCTGCAGCTCGGCACGAGCGCGTGCGGCCGGGTCGGGCGACGTCCGCCGGATCCGGTCGAGCTGCCTCAGCGCCTCTTCGAACGCATCGATCGCCGCGATCACCTGGCTCTTCTCGCGCTCGTTGAAGACGCGGCTGATCATGCGCCAAAGGTGCACCTCGGCAGCGTAGAAATCCTTCCGCTCGCCTTGAATCCAGACCTTGCGTACCACACCCCAGCGGGACAACTCCGAGAGCGTCATGCTCACCGCGCCGCTCGAGAGGGCCAGGGCTTGGCGAAGATCCTCGGCGCTGAGCGGTTCAGGAGACAGGTAGAGCAGCGTCCAGACGCGCCCCATGTTGCGCTTGAAGCCCCAGAACTCGATGAGCCTGCCGATGACGTCGCTTGCCGCGGCCTCGCTAGGCGAGAGAGTTCGATGTTTCTCGCGCTTGGTCGTCACCGTTGGCCCAACCTGTGTGCACGGCCTGCGGCCGCGAGAGTTACCCGTTACGCGGCCCTGGCGGCGAGCTCGCGCGCAATCGCGCCCAGGAGGTCACGCGCGCCGCTCGGCGGCAGCCTGTCGAGCGACGCGAGGGCCCGCGCCGTCTCGTCGCGCGCCAGGGCTCGAACGGCGTCGCACGCGCCCGACTCGCGGACCGCTTCGGCGACTCGCACCGCGGCCCGGGGGTCGCCCGCTCGCGTAGCGTCGACGTCGATCGCGATCGCCGGATGAGCGGCGAGGACGCGGATGAGCGGCAGCGTGAGCTTGCCTTCCACGAGATCGCCGAGGAGCGCCTTGCCGGTGGCGCGCGGGTCCCCCGCGTAGTCGAGCACGTCGTCCACGAGCTGGAATGCCAGGCCGACGCTCTCGCCGAACTCTCCGAGCGCGGCCACCGCCTCCGCCGGCGCACCGGCAACCACCGCGCCCGATCGCGCGGCCCACGAGAAGAGTGACGCGGTCTTGTCGCGGACGATCCGGAAGTAGATCTCCTCGCGCGGATCGAGCTTGGCGCGGCCACGGAGCTGGACGACCTCGCCGTCGACCAGCCGGCGAAGCGTTGCGAAGAGATCGACCAGCACGGCCGGCGGCGCCGAGGCGGCGGTGCGCTCGAGCGCGTGCGTGAGCAGCAGATCGCCCGCGAGAACGCTCACGGCGTTGCCCCAGACGCGTCGTGGCGTCGGCCGGCCGCGCCGCTCGAGTCCGTCGTCGACGACGTCGTCGTGAAGAAGGGTCGCCAGGTGAATGAGCTCGGCCACGACGGCCACGTCCCGCGACGCAGGCGGGGGCGGGCCAAAGCACGCCGACGCAAGGAGCACGGTGAGAGGACGTACCCGCTTGCCGCCGGCCTCGAGCAAATGGACGGCCGAATCGGTGGCCGGGGATACGCCTTCGCGGGTCACGCGAGCGAGCTCGCGATCGATGGCCGTCATGTCGTCGGCGAGGAGCGCGTGGACCTGCGCCAGCCGATTCATCGCACGGTCGCCGCCGCGTTCGGCCGCTTCGCGGAGCCACGCCACGGAGGCGACAGGGGCATTCGTCGCTGTGTTCAAAATGATTTGAAGGTTCTAGGTCACCCGCGCGCGAGGTCAAGCGTGACTTCTCCGGACCGCGGGGGCTGCTCGATACGCAGCGCTTCGTGCGCGGGAACCGACTAGCCCGCGAAGGTCGTCGTCCCGCTGCAGATGGAGAGGGCTTGCCCCGTGATGGCGTCCGCCGCCGGCGAGCAAAGGAACGAGACGAAGCGCGCCACCTCCTCGGGCTCGACGAAGCGGCGGAGGGGCAACGCATCCCGCGCGGCCTCGCGCCCCTGCTCGTAAGACGTCCCCGCCTCCGCGGCCAGGTCGGCGATGCGCGCCCGGGCCATCTCCGTGTCCACCCACCCCGGACAGACCGCGTTGCAGGTGATCGCGCGGGCGCCGACCTCGATGGCGACCGCCCGCACGAGACCATGAAGCCCCGCCTTGCTGGCGCAGTACGCGGCCTGGCCGGACGCGCCGAACTTGCCGAGGACGCTGCTGATGGCCACCAGCCGCCCCGGTCCGCGCATCACCGCGAGCGCGGCGTCGAACGTCTGGTAGGTGCCGAGGAGGTTGGTGTCGAGGATCGCGCGCGCTCGCGAAAGCGCCTCGTCGTTGCCCTCGCGGCCGACCCCCATGTTCAGCGTCCCCGCCATGCCCGCGTTGGCGACGACGACGCTGAGGCTCCCCCACGTCTCGACCGCGACCGCCGCGGCGGCGCGCGCGTGGCTCATTTCGCGCACATCGCCGACGATGTGCCTCGCCTTGCCTCCTCCGTGGGCGATCTCGCCCACCGTCTCGCCGAGCGCCCGCTCGTCCCGCCCCGTGACCAGAACGCGCGCGCCGCACGCCGAGAGCTCGAGTGCGATGGCCCGCCCTATCCCCTTGCCCCCTCCGGTGACGATCGCGACCTGCCCGTCCAGCGAACGCGCCGTCGTCATGGCGTCTCCCCGTAGCACATTGACACCCGGCGCTCGGGCGGTCATGAGCGATACCCATGGTCGACGACGCGCCCGACGAGGCGACCGCCCGCGCGGCCCTGCAGGGCAAACGCGTCGCTCTCGGCGTCGTGATGACCGCGGCCGTCGCATTCATCCTGGCGACCGCGCTCCACGTCATTCCGGCCGTGTTTGGCGCCTGGGTCGTGCCTGTCGGTACGGACGCGCCCGGCGAGGCCAACTGCGCCCTGGGCCTTCGGAATCTGGAACGAGCCCTCGATCGCGGCGACCTCGCGTCCCCGTCGCTGGCCGGCGAAAGGGAAGTCGTGGAGACCGCCTGCGCCCAGACGCCGGAAGGCCTCGAGGCGTGGGCCTCCTTCGAGAGGTTGCGAGTGGGCGAAGAGCAGCTCAAGAGCCGGGATCCCGGGGCGGTCGCTCAATTGAAACGCGACTTGGCCACGCACCTTCCCTCGGATTCGCGCTAAAGAGACTCCCCGATGACGGATCCAACGAGCGCTCCGGTGGAGCCCCCCACGTCCGAACCGACATTCGACGTGATTCCGCTCTCTCCAGAGGTGCGCCGTGCCATCGACGCGATGGGGTACCGCCACCCGACGCCCGTCCAGCGCGCCGTCTTCGAAGCCGCCGCCGAAGGCCGGAGCCTCGTCGTCCAGGCCCGCACGGGGACGGGGAAGACCGCCGCGTTCGGGCTGCCGCTGGTCGACCGCATCGTCCGCTCGGGGATGAAGTCGGTCCAGGCGCTCGTGCTCGTTCCGACGCGGGAGCTGGCCCTCCAGGTTTCGCGGGAGGTCGAGCAGATCGGCAAGTTCCGCGACGTGAGCGTCATCGCGATTTACGGCGGTGCGTCGATGGTCAGGCAGGTCGAGGCGCTCGATGCCGGCGCGCAGATCGTCGTCGGCACACCCGGGCGCGTCCTCGATCACCTGCGCCAGCGCACGCTCGACCCGAGCGGCATCCGCGTCCTCGTCCTCGACGAGGCCGACGAGATGCTCTCGATGGGCTTTGCCCGCGAGCTCAACGCGATCCTCGAGACGCTGCCGAAGAAGCGCCAGGGGCTCTTCTTCAGCGCCACCATCCCGGGCGACATCGAGCGCCTTGCCAACAACCACCTGACCAGCCCCGAGCTCGTCACGCTGTCGAGCGACCAGGTCGGAGCGCTCGAGATCGCCCACTTCGTCTACGTGATGCGCGACGGCGACAAGGTCACTCAGCTCGTGCGCATCCTCGAGGTGGAAGACCCGGAGAGCGCGGTCATTTTCTGCAATACGCGTGACGAGACCCAGAAGGTGGCCGAGGCGCTCAAGACCCGCGGCTTCGATGCCGACTGGCTCAACGGCGACCTGCCGCAGAATGACCGCGAGCGCGTCATGGCGGCGACCAAGCAGGGCCGCCTGCGATTCCTCGTCGCGACGGACGTGGCGGCGCGCGGGATCGACATCTCGCACCTGACGCACGTCATCAACCACGACTTTCCCGAGACCGCCGAACAGTACGTCCACCGTACGGGCAGGACCGGGCGCGCGGGCCGCACGGGCACGGCGGTGTCCATCATCGGGCCCAAGGACATCGGCAACCTCTATCTCCTACGACTGACCTACAAGATCCGTCCGATCGAGCGGCAGCTCCCGAGCGCCGGAGAGCTCAAGACGCGGGCCGAGATGGACCTCTTACAGCTCTTCGTCGACGCATCCCGCGCTCGCCCCCCGGTCCATCCGGACGACCTCGCGCTCGCCCGCCGCCTGCTCACCCACGACGACGGGGAGCAGATCATCGCGGGCCTTCTGCGCGATCACCTCGGCGCTCGCCCCGGTGATCCCGTTGCCGCCTCGGCCGAGGCGCGTCGCTCGCGAAACCCCGAGCCCTCCGCCGTCGTTCCTCTCGCCGCGAGGCCCTTCGAGCCCGCGCCCCCGCCGCCCCCCGCTCCGAGGCCCGTTCACTCCGCGGCGGCCGAACGGCCCCTTCCCCGCCGTCGCGAGCGCGCACCCCGCGCGCGCGCGGTCGAATCCGACGACTCGTCGCCGACGATGCCGTCCTACACCGTCGCGGAGCCGCCTCGCCAAGCCGGGAGCGAGATGGCACCCGCGGAGCGCGGCGATCCCGGCCCCCTACGCGAAGGCGCAGATGGTTTTCTGCAACTGTTCATCAACGTTGGAAAACGTGAGGGCGTGGCGCCCGGCGATCTCCAGAAGCTGCTTTCCGAAGCCGGCATTGCGCCCGAGAACACCGCGGGAATCCGCGTGCGCG
>Ga0182018_10000777_pt1 | contig 39660 bp, 25 predicted proteins | sample 812P2MmetaG_FD_120490 | JGI IMG/M metagenome (GOLD analysis project Ga0182018, IMG submission 120490) | Permafrost microbial communities from Stordalen Mire, Sweden - 812P2M metaG | ecosystem: Environmental > Terrestrial > Soil > Wetlands > Permafrost | place: Sweden: Stordalen | collected... | reverse complement strand
GGGACAACCGTTTTCAGTGAAGTGGATCAACGATCTACCGAAGAAACATTTTTTACCGATCGATACGACAATTCACGGATCTGAGGAAGGCGTACCGGAAGTGCGGACGGTGACGCACGTTCACGGTGCAAAAGTTTTGCCGGAAAGTGACGGCTATCCGGATGCCTGGATCACACCCGATGGAAAAACCGGAATGGCGTACGATCCGAAGCCTAGCCACTATCCCAACGATCAACCCGCGACGACGTTGTGGTACCACGATCATGCGCTGGGAATTACGCGACTGAATGTAGTTGCTGGAATGGCGGGCGTGTATGTGATTCGAGATGAGGAGGAAGACGCGTTGAACCTTCCAAGCGGTGAGTACGAGATGCCGCTGCTGATTCAGGATCGCTCCTTTCTTGAAAACGGTTCGCTCCATTACCCGCCCGCACAGAACGGAACGCATCCGATGTGGCTGCAGGAATATTTTGGACAAACGGTTTGCGTGAACGGGAAAGCGACACCGTACCTGGAAGTAGAGCCTCGCAAGTACAGGTTCCGGATGGTGAACGGTTCGAATTCGCGTTTTTACCATCTGACATTGGCGCCCGCGGACACAACCGGGAAGCTGATTGGCGAGCCGGCTGACGCACCGCCTTTCCGCCAAATCGGGACCGATGCGGGACTGCTGCCTGCGCCGCTGAGCCTGCACTATCTGATTTTCTCTCCGGGCGAGCGGTTCGACGTCGTGATCGATTTTAGCGAACACGCCGGTTCTAGCTTTGCGATGATCAACGACGCACCGGCTCCGTACGCGCGAGGCGGAGAAGCGGTTCCGTCGGAAGTGATGCTTTTCCACGTGACCAAACCTCTATCGGGCAAGGACACGAGTTCGTTGCCCGATTTCTTGTCGGCAATGGCGCCGCTGAATCCGGCTCAGGCGGTGCGCGAGCGCGTGCTGGCACTGACCGAGATGGATCGGCCTTCCGACGGATACACAATGATGGGAATGCTAGGCGGAAAGCACTGGGATGACCCGATCACTGAGGATCCCAAGGCGGGGACGATGGAGATCTGGTCGTTTGCGAATGCGACCGGCGACGTGCATCCGATGCACATTCATTTAGTGCGATTTCAGGTGTTAAATCGGCAACCGTTCGACACCAAACAGTACGTGCAATCGGGGAAGCTGGTCTATACCGGGATTCCGATGGCGCCGGAGTCGAATGAGCGGCCGGCTTGGAAGGACACCGTCAAAGCTTATGCAGGATATATTACGCGAGTGATCGCGCGCTTTGATTTGCCGGCAGGTACGCAGGCTGCGCCGGGGCAGGAGTTCCGATACGTGTGGCATTGCCACGTGTTGGAGCATGAGGATAACGAAATGATGCGGCCGTATAACGTCGTGGGATGAAAGTAGAAGTAAAGAAGTACGGAATTAAGGAATAGGACGGAGCCGGCAGGGATGCCGGTGCTACCAGGAATTTCGGCGCCGACAAAACATCAACGAAGCGGATCTTCGTTAGGATTTCTGTCCAGCACGCAGCCTCGCGTCGAACGGTCGAATCTCTCGCAGCGGGCGGGGCCGGAGAGGCTCAGGTTCGATGCTTTTGAGGTGCGGAGGGACGCGGCCCGCCGTGCCGGATGCAGTTAAACGCCTGCGTAGGTTTGGCGGCGGAGGAATTGACCGTGGCCCGGTCGGCCCACAAATTGACCCGCGTCGATTAACGGCCGGCCCCGCGACAGGACCGTCTTCGGGACGCCTTTGATTTGGATGCCTTCGAACATGGAATAGTCGACACGCATGTGGTGCGTCTTCGCACTGATCACTTGCTGTTCGTTGGGATCGAAGATCACCAGATCGGCGTCGGAGCCTACGGCGATCGTGCCTTTGCGCGGGAACAAGCCGAAAAGTTTCGCGGGGGCGGTCGCGACAACTTCGACGAAGCGGTTAGGCGAGAACCGATTGCCGTGGACGCCGCCGGTGTAAATGAGGCTGAGGCGATGCTCGATGCCGGGGCCGCCGTTGGGAATTTTGGTGAAGTCGTCGATACCGAGCTCTTTCTGTTCTTTCATGCAGAAGGGACAGTGGTCGGTGGAGACGACCTGCAGCGTATCGTGCGTGAGGCCCTGCCACAGTTTTTCCTGGTGCCATTTTTCGCGCAACGGTGGAGTGAAGACGTATTTTGCGGCATCGAAGCCGGGTCCGTTCATGTTGTCGAGAGAGAGATAAAGATATTGCGGGCACGTTTCGGCGTAGGCGGGAAGGCCGCGATCGCGGGCCTCGCGCACCTTTTCGAGCGCGTCGTTGCAGGAGAGATGCACGATGTAGACGGGGCAGCCGGCCATTTCGGCCAGGGCAATGGCGCGCGAGGTAGCTTCGGCTTCGGCGGTCGTGGGGCGCGTTAGCGCGTGATATTTCGGCGCGCGCTTTCCCTCCGCGAGCGCCTGCTGGACGATCACGTCGATAGCCCCGCCGTTTTCCGCGTGCATACAGATCAGGCCGGAATGTTTCGCAGCTTGCCCCATGGCGCGGAAGATAGAAGCGTCATCGAGCATGAAGACGCCGGGATAAGCCATAAAAAGCTTGAAGCTGGTGACCCCCTCGCGAATGAGGTCGGCCATTTCCTCGAGTTGCGCGCTGCCGAGGTCGGTGATGATGCAGTGGAAGGCGTAGTCGATGGCGGCTTTGTCGTGCGCCTTCTTCATCCAGGTGTCAAAGGCGTGCCGCAGCGTTTGTCCTTTGTACTGGATGGCGAAGTCGATGAGCGTGGTCGTACCGCCGAAAGCCGCGGCGATGGTCCCGGTCTGAAAGTCGTCGGCGCTGGTCGTACCGCCGAAGGGCATATCGAGGTGAGTGTGCACATCGATGCCGCCGGGTAAGAGCAGATGTTTGCTCGCATCGATGGTCTGCGTGGCATTTTCCGGGGAAAGCTGCGCAGCAATCGCCGAGATTTTCCCCCCGGAGATGCCGACGTCGGCTAGCGTCGTATCGGTAGCCGTGATGATCGTGCCGTTCTTGATGATGGTGTCGAAACGCATTAGTGGTCCTTAGTTACGACTAGATCTGCCGGTCGTATTTTTCCATCGAGATTCCTCAGGCATCCTTATCGGATGCCTTCAGGATGACAGCACGGGCTTGTTGCTTACACTACGGTTTGGCGCGGTAGTGCGGCAACACATCGCGGCCGTAAACTTCGAGAGTCTTTTCTTCCTCCCCGCACATCAGATAAATGTTGAATTGCGTGACGCCGACGCTGCGCAAAGCCTCGAGCTTGTTGCGATGCTGCTCGATGGGGCCGACCAAACAAAAACGGTCGATCACCTCATCGGTCACAAAATTGGCATTGTCGCTGCCAACTTCACAGTGATGAAGATAATCGTATTTGCCCCGATCCTTCACAAACGAAGTCAGCGACGCGGGGAGCTCTTCGGGCTTGTACTTCGATATGAGATCGAGAACGTGATTGGACACCAGCGCCGGGAACCAGCGAACCTTGTCGCGCGCCAATGCCAGATCCCCCGAGGCCCACACCGGCGCCGCGGCCATCACTTCGATCTTGCTGAAGTCGCGGCCCGCTTCCTTCGCCCCTTCGCGAACAAATCCCAAGCACCACGAAATTAGATCGGGATCAGCAAATTGTAGAATCACCCCGTCGCCGATGCGGCCAGCGGTGCGAAGCGCTTTGGGGCCATAACCCGCGACCCAGACGGGCGGAACTTTCCCGCTGGCCCATGGAAAACGGGCCGCGACGCCGTCATGATCAACCGATCTGCCGGCGTTAAGGTCGCGAAAAGTCTTTACGAAATTTTCCAGATCTTCCAGCGTGGTCGGCTTTTTGCCCAGAACGCGGCGCGAGCTGTCGCCCCGGCCGATGCCCATTTGCATCCGCCCATTGGAGATGAGATTCAACGTCGCAAAAAGGCTGGAAGCCACGGTGACATCGCGAACCGCCGGATTCGTGACACACGGGCCGAGGTGCATGTGTTTCGTGTTTGCCGCCATCAAGGTCATAAGCGGGAAAGGCTCCATCCAGATGACGTGTGAATCGAAGATCCACCCGTGGCGGAAGCCAGCGGATTCGGCCTGGCGCGTGAGGCTGACGATGCGATCAACGGTGAGGTCTGGCTTGATCGTGATCCCGAATTCCATATTTGAGCTCCCGTTAGTCCGCAGCAGGTGCGATCGGCCGGACGCTGTAGGTCATAGCAAAATAGGCAAAAAAACTGACGATAAAGCCGACAAACCAAGCGTAATTGTACAAGACTCGCAGCGGCGGCACGACCAAACCGACGAACGCGACCCCAGCGCCGGCGGCCAGTGCCGCCAAGCCTTGCCAATGGAAGCCGTGCTGATATTCGTAGAGGCCGTTGCGCTGGTAGAGATCCCGAACCAGCAGAATCTTCTTGCGCACCACGAAATAGTCGCAGATCAGAACACCGGCGATGGGTCCGAGAAAACCCGAATAGCCCACGAGCCAGCCGAAAATGTAGCTGCCGTAATTGGCCATCAGCTTCCAGGGCTGCATCGCGACGCCCATGAGGCAAGTGATCAACCCGCCGGTGCGGAAACTGATGCGGCGCGGCGAAAGGTTCGAGAAATCATTGGCGGGCGAGACCACGTTGGCCGCGACGTTGACATTAAGCGTGGCCATCAGCAGAGCCAGCATCGCGAGAACCACTGCGAAAGGATTGCCGAGGCGAGAGAGCACCGCGACGGGATCCCAAAGTGCCTGACCGAAGATGATGAGCGTTGCGGAAGTAACGGCGATCCCGATGAAGGAATAGAACGTCATCGTGGCCGGCAAGCCCAGAGCCTGGCCGACGACTTGATCGCGCTGGCTGCGCGCGTAGCGCGTGAAATCGGGAATGTTGAGCGACACGGTAGCCCAGAAACCCACCACTCCGGTGAGGGACGGGACAAAAAAGCGGAAAAATTCGCCCGCCGTTCGGAATTTCGACGGCGTAGACAGCATAGGTCCAAATCCGCCGGCCTTCGAACGCGCCCAGAGCAGGAGCGCGAGACCGATCAGCAGCAGAAACGGCGCTGAGACGCCTTGCAGCAAACGGATGGTATCGATTCCGCGCAAGATGACGAGAACATTGAGCAGCCAGAAAAAACCAAAACACAGCGCTGCACCATACGCGACGTGCGCCCAGGACGGCACGAGCGCAACGATCATGGCATTAATGGCTTCCCCGCCGATCCATGTCTGAATGCCGAACCAGCCACACGCAACCAGCGCACGGAGCATCGCCGGAACATTCGCTCCGAGCACGCCGAAGGAAGCTCGAGCAAAAACGGGGAACGGAATCCCGTATTGCGCTCCGGCGTGGGCGTTGAGAAGCATCGGAATCAGCACCAGCACGTTGCCGAGGAAGACCGTGAACAGGGCTTGTTTCCAGTTCATGCCGCCGGCAATCATGCCGCTGGCTAGCATGTAGGTGGGAATGTTGACGCTCATGGAGATCCACAGAGCCGCGTAGTGGTAGGTTCGCCAGGTACGGCGCTCGGGCGAAATGGGAGCGAGATCCTTGTTGTAGAGGGCACTGTCCCGAATGGTTTCGGCAGGCAGCGCGGCCGAGTACACGTCCGTCATAGGTGGCAAGCCATCATGGTTTCATCCGTTTGCGAGGGGAAAGGGTAACCATAATACAGCGGCCCTGCCAAGACGCGGCCCCGGCGTACATCGAATGAACAAGAATGGACGGGGAGAGTCTACCCCGGGCTCGATATGCCGACAAGGACTCGCGCGCCCCAGTGCTGGCGGCGCTTCAAGCGGGCCTAATCCATTTTTCTTCTGGCTTTCTGGGGCGATTCGCGAGACAGTGTGCGGCACTTCGCATGATCGGGCCATGGAATAGAAAGCCGCTCGCGGGTGAAATCTGATCTCGAAGGCGATTGACAAACCAGGCTGCCTTCTCTACGTTCTCAGTGTTAGTAAACGATTACCGCCCTCCACGGCCCGTCCAGGGTATGCTCGCGGCCAGGGAAAGGAAGCTATTTGATGCTGCCGCTGTCGATGTTCGTGTCAACCAGACTGGTGCACCTATCCCCCGTCGATATCGCCATCATCGTTTTCTATTTCGCGCTGGTTTTAACCATCGGCTTCTACCTACGCGGGCGCGCCAACACCGGCGAAGACTTCTTCATGGCCGGCCGCGAAATGACCGCTTGGGTCGCCGGGCTCAGTTTTCTGTCCGCCAACCTCGGTGCCCTGGAGCTTATGGGCTGGGCCGGTTCGGCCTATCAGTACGGCATTCTGGCTACGCATTGGTATTGGATCGGCGCCATTCCGGCGATGCTGTTTCTCGCGCTGGTAATGATGCCGTTCTATTACATCTCGAAGACCCACTCCGTGCCCGGATATCTAAAACTGCGGTTTGGAGAACCCAGCCGGGCCCTCTCCGCCATCTCTTTCGCCTTCATGACCGTGCTGATGAGCGGCGTCAACATGTTCGCAATGGCCAAGGTCATGCAAATCGTGTTGGGCTGGGACATCAACTTCAGCATCTGGGTTTCCTCGCTGACGGTCGGCATATATGTCGCTCTGGGCGGTTTAAGGTCGGCCATCTTCAACGAGGTGCTGCAGTTCTTCCTCATCTGGGCCGGCGCGCTGCTGATCCCGATTCTCGGCCTGTACGAAGCGGGCGGCTGGACCAATCTGAAAGTGCTAATAGCCCAGAGAGCCTCGGACCAATACGTCCACCTCTGGTCCACGCTCGGCACCTTCGCCGGCAATCCGATGGGTATCAACTGGGTGGGCATCGTCTTCGGCCTGGGCGCGGTAATTTCGATGGGTTATTGGACGACGGATTTTCTCGTCGTACAGCGCATTCTCGCGGCCAAGGATATTCGCAGCGCGGAAATGGCTCCGATCATCGGCGCGGGATTGAAGATGATGGTGCCGCTTATCGTTATCCTCCCCGGCCTGCTCGGATTGGCGGTCCTCCCGATGAAACTCACCGGCGAATCCGGTGCGGCAGCCGCCGGCCTGCACAGCTACAACGACGTTCTTCCTCTTATGCTGGCCCGCTACTGCGGTCCCGGACTGCTCGGCCTGGGAATCACCGCGCTGATCGCCGGTTTCATGTCCGGCATGGCCGGCAACGTCAGCGCCTTCACCACCGTTTGGACCTATGACATCTATCGCCCTTTCATCAACAGCAAGGGCAGTGATCATCACTACGTGAACATGGGCCGCTGGACAACGGTGATCGGCGTACTGGTCAGCGTTGGCACCGCCTATCTGGTGATGCAGTTCGCCAGCATCATGGATTATGTTCAGGCGCTATTCAGCTTTTTCATCGCTCCCCTGTTCGGCACGGTCGTTCTCGGAATGCTCTGGAAACGGGCGACCGGGCCGGCCGGGTTCTGGGGATTGCTCTGTGGTACGGCTTCCTCGATTGGCATGTGGACCTGGGTGAAGGTCGATCCAACGGCGCTGCGCTATGTCGCGCTGTCGCCCAATGCCAAGGGGCTCGCACAGGATATGTTCCAGGCCCTGTGGTCTTTCCTGGTGTGCGTCACGGTAACGGTTGTAGTCAGCTACGCGACGAAACCCAAGACAGACGCGGAATTGACAGGGTTAGTCTATGGACTGACACCAGTTCCGTCGGTTGGCGACCTACCTTTTTATGAGAAGCCGATGTTCTGGGCTGGCGTTGTAGCCGCGGTTTTTGTTGTTCTAAACATTATTTTCTGGTAGAAACTCTGGCAAAAAATACAGGCCCAAAATACAGGCGGTGATGACATGCGCGATGAAGGCGGAGTTTCCATTTGGTTTTTTATCGGCATTTCCCTGCTAGTGAACGGAATTCTAATTACCGGCGCCGGAGTGTGGGAGGTGTTTCATCCACCGGAGAATCCGGTCGTGCTGTTCCACCTGCACGCCAACGTCTGGTGGGGCGCCATCCTGCTGTTGATCGGCCTGGGCTACTGTTTGCAATTCTCGCCGGGCCGCAAGAAGTCCTAAGCTTCGTGTACTCGAGTGCTGATCACTAGTAGGACTGCAGCAGTGCTGCGCCCGTTCGCCCAGGATTCTGAAGGCAACTCGAAACGCCACGTATCGCAACTGGCTATTGCGCTGCGTAGTGTTTAGTTTTTGCCGTCCTCGAGTTGAACACGTCAAAGCTCCCGTCGGTCTTCGCGATCAATTCCAGATAATTCCCCGCATCCGGCGCTCCTTCCGGATTGGCAATAAATTCCGGGGTGACATTGTGCGCGCTGCCTCCTTCTTCGGAAAAATGCAATTGCCACAGATCCTCGAGGTGGGGGGAAGACTTGATGATCTCCCACGTCGAGGGCGTCCCGCCTTTCTTGGCTCCATTGTCCATGATAGCCACGCGAGGCGTGATGCCATGCGCGAGAGCAGGGCTGCTACTCTGCTGCCAGCCGTGATGCGACACAATATAAATGTCCACCTTCCCAAGCTTGTTCACCGGGCACATCAGTTCCATCTCTTTGTCCCACGTCAGGTCGCCGAGATCGAGTATCTTCAATTTTCCAAAAGTGATCAGCGTCCCCAGAGAGCGAAGATTCTCGGTTTTATCTGGCGGGCGCTGCTCCGATTCCTTGCAACTGGCGTTCTCCTGACCGGCGCCGGGCAACGGTTTCTCGATCAGGGCTCCATCCGAGCTGATGACAGTACCGTGGATTCCCTTTACTGGAAGTGTGTCCCCCGGCTTCAGCGTGAGCCGCCTGAATTTCCCCGTGGCCACAAGTTTCTGATACGCCTGCCAGCCCTGCACCGTCGGTGCGTCGCCCACCTCGCGATTGTCGCCGTGATCGAGAAAGGTGCCCACCGGGATTCGGGCGACAAGCTGCGGTAAGCCGCCGACGTGATCCTCATGAAAGTGTGTGATCAGCACGTAGTCGATCTTGTGAACTCCCGCGTTCTTCGCGGCAGCTACGATGCGGTCCGCATCGCGACCATTATTGCCATCCCAGCCGGTGTCGATGAGGAGAGATTGCCCCGCGGGCGTAACGAAAAGAGTTGCCTGCCCGCCCTCGACATCCACGAAGTAGATCTTAAGCTCTTGAGAGGACGGCGCTGGGGACGAGGGCGCTGCTGCGCCCACCGAAGCGACGCAAGCGACCACCAATAAAGCGGCCACTGCGGTCCATAGGAATTTGCTTTGATTCCAATTGCCAACAAACGAAAAACCGCACGGAGTAGCTGCCACGGAAAAGCCTCCTGACCTTGCCGGCGCACCGCCCGATCGACTGGCCGGGCCCTGCGACCCGCACACGGCAGGGAGATCATTAACCGATTCCCAGCCCGGGTCAAGAAACACGCGGACGCGAACACAGAATTCGCCGGCGCAATTCCAATTCTTGAGGAGATTTAAGCCACCCCCGGATTTGGCCAGATCGTCCTGCATTTTCTGGTAGACGACGTCCATTTGAATCGAAAGGGTTCGCTCCCGTCTATCGGTGCGATGAAGATCAAATGAATAGCGTCACCGCCGCCGTTACCGTAACTGCCGATCAGAGACAATCCGAGGGCGTCCGCTTTTATGAGGAGGGCCGCTACGAGGAAGCGCTCCTTGTCCTCTCCGCCGCCCTGCGCCAAAGTGAAGTTAGTCCCTGGCATCTCTGGAATGACTGGAGCGCCACGGCTTTGCGTGCAACCAGATGGAAAAGGCCGAGGCAGGCCTCAAGCACCCCATGGCGCTCAACGAGAAAAACAAGTGCTCGTCCTTCGACCTATGCATTCAAACTTATCGGGACTTAGCCGAATGTTCCGACGCTAAGCATGTCCTGTGCCACTGGCGGAAATGGTTATTCGTAGCGGAGGGCTACCAGGGGATCGACGCGGGTTGCGCGGCGAGCCGGGATGTAGCTCGCTACCAAGGAGATGAAGAGGAGCAATAGGGAAATGCCGAAGAAGGTTATGGCATTGGTGGCGCTGATGCCGTAGAGCATTACGGTGAGCAGGCGCGTTATCGCGAACGCTGCCGCCAGACCTGCGGCGACACCCGCCACTCCGAGAATCAGGCCTTGGCGGAGGATGAGTTGCAGGATCTCGCGCGAGTTTGCGCCAAGGGCCATTCGAATGCCGATCTCATGGGTACGCTGGCTGGTGGTGTACGCAATGACCCCATACAGGCCGATCGAGGCGAGCGCCAGACCAAGCAGACCCAGAAAACCGAACAGCGAGGCGGCGGCGCGCGGGAGAAGCAGCGAAACGCTGATTCTGTCTTCCAAGGATTCGAACTGCATCGCGGGCACCTGGTGTTCGAATTCGCGGACACTCTGCCGTAGCGTGGCGATCGCAGCCGGCGCGGCAGCGGCGTTGCGTGCGTCGTTTGCGTCAATTGCCACACGGGCCAGCAGAATCAAGTCTGGGTCAGCTTGCTGCCGGACCGGCCGATAGATGTAGGAGCGCGCTTTTTCTCCGAGCGTGCGGTATTTGCCGGGGGCGTCACGCCCACGACTTCTGCATATTTTTCGTCGGCTCCGAACCGCACCTTCTGGCCAATCGCCTCCCGGCCAGGCCAGAATAGATTTGCTAGGGCTTCGTTGATGATCAACTACGGGCTTTCTGAGCTACGACTTCAGCGCATCATTGAATTTAACAAGGCTAGAGTGCCCGCAACACGGCAGAACTTCGACCACCATTACCACGGTTTCAATTTCAACACATCAAAGCCACCGGCAGCGCCACCGGACACCTGTCCAAGTTCCTTCTCGGTGAGCCCGCTCGCGGCAGCGAGGTCAATGTTGAGCTCCGTGAGGTTCTTACCTGTTGCGTCTTTGATCTGCTTCTGTTGTTCTTTGGTCAGCTTAATGGTCACGTTATTCATGGTCACGATCCTCTGTATAGGACTATATTCAATCGAACTCCTTGGATGACGTCACTATATACCGATCATTTAGACCGGGCCATCAAAAAGGGGGAAATTGATGGCGGTCAGCTTTTGTTTCGCGGCGTCGGCGCTGTTGAAGGTGAAACCGAAGCCGAAGAAAGCTAAGATTCGAGAATTTGTTCTTCGCTACATAAAAGCGGACCGGTTTGTAAAGAAAGTGAACAAAATGCCAGAGCGCGGGACGATCAGAATTCAATTTTTGTATAGTTCAGGCTGATGCTCTCGGTAGGAGTTTGACCGCTGATTTGCTGTGCGGACGGTGCTGGCTTCTTAGTCCCAGCGGCCACTTCTTTGAGCATCTCGTCCGTCAGTCCGGTCGAACTTGTTTCCGTTGCCTCCACGATTTCTTTCTGCTGCTTTTTCGTTTCGTCCATATGGCCTCCATCAAAATCAGATGTGACGTAATCTTTGTTGAGTTTACGACCGCTCGTTACGATGCCGGTCTTGGTTGCACTGCTCCGTCTGGTTTTTGCTGTTCGTATTTAACCTCTACGGCCCCGTATTCGAATGTAACGCCACCAACCGTCGCCTTTTACGAGAAACCCTTGCCGATAAAGCCTTTGCGGTGATGCAGACAGCGCAAGTACCGCGGTTCCTTTCCACCCCTAAGAATGCTTAAACTATGGAGACTCACCGCATGGCAGAGGCAATATGAACGACGAGACTGCAGAACCTGTCGAGAAGAAACCCGAAGAAAGAAAACGAAAGGAATCAGAACTCGAACAAGTGGCGGAGCGGTGCCGTTGACATATTCTTGAACCTGGACGGCATCAAAGGGGAATTCGCCGACGACAAACATAAAGGCGAAATCGACGTAGAGTCTTAAGCTAGCGGCTCATCTGTACTTGCAAAGTTCCAGGTCGGACTTCCCAGGGGAGCTTCCTCCATCCTTTCGTAGACTGGTGCAAAGCAATCAGATGGCTTTCCATGCGATCGCATTGGCCGGCCCCGTCGCTGTTCGACTTGGAAATTAACTTCTATGTCTTCCAGCCCGTTGGCACACTTCAAGATGGCGCTGTATGTGTTGCGCGTCACCGTTCGCTAACTTTAGCGCGTGCGAATAGTCTTCGGTAGCTTCCATCCATCTCCTCAGCTGCTCGAAGCATCGGCCACGATTATAAAATGCGGCAGAGTCCGCGCGCAGAGCTAAGGCTTGCGTTAGGTCGAGGCAGGCGCGATGCAGGTCACCTTGTTGGAACAATACGGTAGCGCGGTTGGCCCATGCGTCTGGCAGCGAGGCATCGGCTTCGATTGCCTTCGTAAAGCTTTCATAGGCTCGATCGAAGCTCCCGTCCTCCAAGTCGAGTAAGCCGTATAGACACAAGAGCCTCGCATCCGTTGGTGATAGCAGTAGCGCGGCGTTAACGTCTTTGCGCGCGGCATCCAAGTTTTTTCCAACCAGGAACAAACGTGCCCGGTCGATAAGGGCTTCGATGTGATCTGGAACGAGAATGACAACCCGTTCGTAGTCGACCAATGACTCATTTATGCGCCCCAAAGCAACCAGGGTTTTTGCGCGATTAAAGTGAGCTTCCGGGTACGGCGGGCTCCATTTTATTGCGGAATCAAAGTCGCGCAACGCTTCTTGATGTTGACCCAACCCCTGATGCAGGATGCCCCGGTCGAAATATGCATCGCCGTTGCCCGGCTGGTGTTGAAGGAGAGTGGTCAGATCGGCGATCGCCTCGGGTACTTGCATGCGTTTGACACGAAGACGCGCACGGTTGTGGATGAGGATGGCGCTTTCGGCTTCATATTTGCACGGCGCTTCGCCAGCCATGTACTGTAAGGCCTCGCACAACAACTGGTACGCAGTCGCCAAATCTCCCGTGCGCATTTCCACCAATGCCATGGTATTGCGCAAGAATGCGATATTCACGGCCCTGGTTTCGGAAGGCGGAACGGCTTCGGTGAACGCCAATGATTTCTCGATCCAACCTCGAGCAGCGGCATAGTCGCGTCGCGGCGGTTCATAAAACCGGGCCGTCAGAATCGCTTTGGCGTAGGTGGTATGCGCGAGCAGTGCCGGGTCTTTGCTGCGGGTCAGGTTTTCCGCGCAGATCGCCTCTACTTCGTCGAGGCGGTTCAGCAGCAACTGGGCAAAGAGAATGTTGCGGGTAAGTTCACAGTAGGTTTGGCCGCGATCGGTGGCGGGGAGCATTCGCTGGCCGCGGACGGCCCAGTCCAGCGCGGCGTTGTAAAAGGCGGCGTGCATACAGCGTTTGGATGCGGCTAACAACGGCGTGGCGTCGGAGCGCTGTCGCTCGTAATGCAGTGGGATCGCGCCAAGCGAAAGAGATTGCTGGTTTAGCGCCTCGAGCTCTAGGGTGCGGGCCCGGTGCAACACCCATCGTTCTTCCTCGGAAATCCCTGAATACGCGTATTGCGAGAGTAAATTGTCTGAGGTGCAGTCCGATTGCACGTATTCGCTAGCAAGTGTGCATCGTGTGGCGGCGGACAGTTTGCCGATCACGTCGTTGAGGAATTCCTGCAAATTTGCGAATGCCGGTCGCGACGCCGACAGATCGCGATATTTCGACAGGTCCAGGAGAATATCCCATTCCCCAGCCCAGCCGGACGCACAGCTTCGCAACCAAATGCGCCAGGCTTCAGGGATTGCCGCCATCGCGGCGGGCATGGAAGGTTCCAAATATTTGACAGAGGCAAACGTTTTGAGCGCGGAATGAAGGGGTTCAGCCAACTGATCGGAGGAAGTGCATAATCTTATTTTCAGTCGCGCCGGGTCGGCGCGACGCAATAACACCGCTAGAAACTCTTGGTCAAGAGAATCCGCGAAGTCGGCGTTCTCAAATGATATGCATACAGGCGATCGCGATGCATAAGCCGTATAGGCCGAGAGAAAATCAGCGAGTCCGTGGGCGATTCGAAGAGTGCGCGACGGTGCATTGCCTTCGGCCGAGAATGTGAGCCACTTCCGCACCTCGGCCGACGCAAACTCTGGTTTCGCCAATTCCGGACAGATGAACAACAGCGTGAGTAGCTGAGGGGCAATCAGGTCACTGAGGATAGATGTACCGGGATCTGCTACAAGCTGCCGGACGATTGCAATGGCACCCGTATAGCATCCACGAAGGTTGCGGTGGGCATTGACATCGTGCCACTGGTCCCCACTACGACCAAAGGCGTGGCGATCCGAGCGAAACGGCGCTACAACCCACTGGTGTCGAGTGTCGTCCACTTGAGCAAGAGATCCCTACCGCGCGCGGAACGCGGGGCAGGCGAAACATTCCTAGGAAAAGCGACTATAACTGGCTAATGCAACCGTCGCCGGTGCTCATCCCTCCGGGCGTAGATTGCAGTCCGCCGGTAACCGCTTTAAGTGAGTCGTCCGGCAAATCCTGCGAATCTCCCTTAGTAGTGGATGGTTCCTTGGACGGATCGATTTTGTTTGGATCTTCTTTATCCATAGAGGGCTCCTCGCGCGTCAGGAATCCGGCATGTTTAGCATAAAACAACCACAACTTCTATCAAGATTCGTCGAGGGCGTCAACACATCGGCCACTGCCAAAACGTCGTGCAGCGGCGAGGCCTGACGCCGCCAATGCCAGATCGGCTGCTCAATTTCGCTTGACGGCTACACGGGAGAAAGATAGCCTTCGGCAAGTTCCAACCGCCCCGACAGTTTGTATCTCACTAGGATCTAAATGGATCGTGGCATTTTTCGGGCTGTGGCGCTTGAACGGCTCTCGTCTCCCGATGAGCTGGATCGTTTACTGCGCGTTACCGACACGAAGGCCTGGATCGCGCAGTTCGCTATTTTCGGGCTGCTTATCGTGGCGCTGGTATGGGGCTATACCGGCAAGCTTCCCTCTACTATTAGCGGGCAGGGCGTGATCGTTAGGACCGGCGGCGTCTTAAACGTGGTGGCTGCAGGCTCCGGTGTCGTGGCGAGACTAAAGGTGAATGCCGGAGACAAGATCAGCGCGGGGCAGATAGTAGCCACCGTCGCTCAGCCCGTGATCGTGGAAAAATATAAGGGCGCTCAGCAAACGCTGGCACAGGCTGTACGCGAAAAAGATCGGTCACACACATCTCGTGAGCAGGAAGCAAAATTGGCCGCGGCCGCGATTCAACGCAAGCGCGCCAATGCCGAAAGTGAAATCAGGCATCTTGGGGAACAAGCTGATCTGGCCAAGGAGCAAGTCGCCGCGCAAGAACAGTTGCTCGCCGCTGGGATTGTCATTAAACAAAAGGCGATCGAAGCACGTCAGAATTTGACCGCCATTGAGGATCGGATTGCAGCGGTGCACGCGCAGGTGGGAGAGCTGGATGCCGAGGAATTCACGAACCGGGCGAAAGTTCAACAGGCCGATGCGGAGAAGCAGATTGGGATCCAGGATTTGCAGCGCAATCTTCATGAAATTGAGAATCAGCTGGAAATCGCCCAGAACGTAGTGAGTCCTTATGGCGGCGAGGTTCTGGAGGTAAAGGTTTCACTAGGGGCGACCGTTGCACTCGGTGATCCTATTCTGAGTATTCAACCGGACGTTCAGGATCTGCAGGCGCTGCTTTATTTACCGGCCTCGCAAGCCAAGGATGTCCACCCCGGGATGGAAGTCAAACTTTCGCCCTCCAACGTGAAACCCGAAGAGTTCGGTTTCGTGAGAGGCCGCGTCGTTTATATTTCAGACTTCCCGGATACACCCGCGGAATTGATGCGCAATTTCGAAAATGAAGTGCTGGTGAGGGCGCTGACCAATGAGGGTCCCGTTACGGAACTGCGCGTAGAAATGTTAAAGGACGCCAAAACGCCCAGTGGTTACCAGTGGTCTTCCTCGAAGGGCCCGAACTTAAGGCTCTCCGGAGGCACAATGTGCACCGCCGAAGTAATTACGCGTTGGCAGAAGCCTGTCACGCTGGTCTTTCCGGCGTTGCGTCGAGGGTTGGGCGCTACCTAACCGCGCTGATGAAACACCACACATCTTTCCTTACTGACATTCTGAAAAGGTGGAAGACTCCTTCATCGCCACGGGTTAAAACTCCCACGGTATTGCAGATGGAGGCGGTGGAGTGCGGAGCGGCGGCGCTCTCCATCATCCTTGGCTATTTCGGGAAAAGTGTCCCACTCGAAGAATTGCGCATTTCATGCGGCGTCTCGCGCGATGGAACCAAAGCCAGCAATGTGGTTAAAGCTGCACGCCAGTATGGCCTGGCGGCGCGAGGTTTCAAGAAAGAACCGGCGGAACTTCGAAAGCTGACGTTTCCTGCCATCGTCTTCTGGAACTTCAATCACTTTCTGGTCATCGAGGGCTTCGGCCGAGGCAAAGTGTACCTCAGCGATCCGGCGAGCGGACGACGCACGGTCAGCGACGAGGAGTTCGATCAGTCGTTCACCGGTGTAGTTCTCACATTTGAAATCACCCCCGGTTTTCAACGGGGCGGCGAAAAACGCACCCTGGTTCACCTACTGCGAAAGCGGCTGCCCGGCAGCGGGTTAGCCATCGCGTACATAGTTCTCGCCACGTTTGCGTTGGTAGTACCCAATATCCTGATTGCCTCGTTTTCGCGCGTTTATATCGACAACATTCTAGTCGGCGGAATGGTCAAATGGCTTAAGCCTCTGTTGTTGGCAATGGCTATCACGGCTGTCTTTAAAGCAGTCGCGACGTACCTGCAGCAACGATCGCTGTTGCGACTTGAAACCAAGCTATCGTTAACGTCTTCCAGTGGTTTCTTGTGGCATGTACTGGCACTTCCGATGGAATTCTTTGCGCAACGGTTCAGCGGCGAGATCGGCTCGCGCGTCGAATTGAATGATAACGTGGCGTCCCTTCTGTCAGGAGAGCTTACAACCAACATCGTCAGCATCTTTTTAATCGGTTTTTACGCTGCCCTCATGTTGCGTTATGACGTCACCCTCACGGTGGCGAGCATTGCGATTGCGATCATCAACCTTCTGGCGGTTCGCTATGCAGCTCGAAGACGCGTGGACAACAACCGCAGGCTGTTGCAAGAACGCGGAAAAATGCTTGGCGCGGCCATGGCGGGGTTACAAACCATTGAGACCTTGAAAGCCAGCGGCTCGGAGTCGGACTTTTTTGCGCGCTGGTCCGGTTTGCAGGCCAAAGTTGTCACCGCCGAGCAGGAGTTTGGAGCTTCTTCGCAATTTCTGGCGGCGATGCCCCCCTTCTTGACCTCATTAAATGTCATCGGGGTCCTGGCGTTGGGCGGAATGCGGATACTGGACGGGGTTCTCACCATCGGGATGCTGATCATGTTTCAAAGTTTGTTGTCCAGCTTCATTGAACCGGTGAACAAAATTGTGTCCCTTGGAGCGAGGTTACAGGAGGCCGGAGGCGACCTGGGTAGGTTAGAGGATGTACTTCGTTATCCCACTAGTGTTGCTCTCGGTTCAGAAGAAGAAGCGATCCCCCCAAACGGCCAACTACTGGAAGGATGGTTGGAAGTAGATCGAGTGACCTTCGGGTACAGCCGCCTTGAGGAGCCGTTGATTCGAGACTTCAGCGTCAAGTTGAAGCCCGGAGGGCGAGTCGCCCTCGTCGGCGCAACGGGGAGTGGGAAGTCCACCGTCGCGAAACTAGTAAGCGGCTTGTATGAACCGTGGTCTGGGCAGATTTTTATCGATGGTAAACCGCGCCAGCAAATTCCCCGACGCATTCTCAACGAGTCGCTGGCTATCGTCGATCAGGACATTTTCTTGCTGGATGGCTCGATACGCCAGAACCTTACCATGTGGGATAGCACCATCGAGGAATCCGATCTGATTCAAGCCTCGAAAGATGCGTACATTCACGACGACATCACGGATCGATCCGGCGGATACGATTCCCTGATCGAAGAAAGCGGTAGAAATTTCAGCGGCGGCCAACGTCAGCGCCTGGAGATTGCGCGCGCCTTGACGCGCAGACCTCGCATTTTAATTCTCGATGAAGCCACCAGTGCTCTCGATCCTCACACGGAACAAGCGATCGATGACAGTCTACGGCGCCGGGGCTGCACTTGCCTGATTGTGGCTCATCGGCTCAGCACTATTCGCGATTGCGACGAAATTATCGTGCTGGAGCGCGGAAAAGTCGTGCAGCGCGGAACTCATGAGGAACTCAGCGCGGTGGAAGGCGCGTATCTGGATCTGATTCGGGCACACTGAGATGGCTACAACACCAGATGGAAGCAGCCAGCTGCTGGAACCGCAACCCAATCATCCGTTTTCCATTGAGGCGGCTGATTCGGTTTGGATCGTGCAATCGGGAAAGCTCGACCTTTTTCTGCTGAAGACCCTTGACGGAGAGCCGGCTGGCGCGCGTCATCATTTCCTTCGCGTTGAACACGGGCGAGCGGTTTTTGGAATCGATTCCACGCGACGCCCGAGCACAAGCGTCATTGCCACCGCGACTCCCGGGACTCAGCTGCTTTGCTTGTCGGTTAGCGCCCTGCGTCGAGCCACTTATCCGTTGATTGCGGACGGCACTGCCGATGCTCTTTCGCTGCTGGAAGGTTGGATATTAAACCTCGCCGCTGCGGCCGCCACGGGGACTGAAATACCGAAGTTTTTCGCCGACATTGAATCCGGCGCTATCCTGGACGTCACCGAAGAACCACGGCCTGTTGGTCCGGTAAAAGGCATCCTGTGGGTCGAGCATCTCCAGGGGACATCGCGTTTTCTGTACAGTTCCGGTATCGATCCGATCGGTGGTCAATCCTATTTTCCGGTGTCCCGCCGCGGATGGCTGCAACCCGGCCGCGGAGCCCAACTGGTTGCTATGGATTCTCGGGACTGGCAGCGATTTGACCCAGAGTGGCGAAGCTTGCAAACGTTTCACGATGTGATTTTGCAGCGACTCATACTTAACCTCAAACTTTCGGAAGAGAAAAGTCAAAAACGCATGCAAGCACAAGGGGCATCGGACGCGGCCATTTTTCGCGGCGCGCTGCGGTCTCTTGCGTCCCCTATCGAAGACCAGGACGCGCAGCTTCCGGTTGGTGAACTGGGGATCGCCGATCCCACCCTGCTGGCGTGCGAAGCCGTTGGAAAATATCTCGGGGTTCCGATCGTGGCTGGCTCTGTTTCGTCACGCGGCAGCGCCATAGTGATAAAGGACGTTGTGGCAGGCATCGCAAGAGCTTCGGACCTACGTCACCGAGTTGTGGTCTTGAAAGGCAAGTGGTGGATCAACGCCGGTGGTCCGCTGCTGGCCTTCCGCGACCGTGACATGCGGCCGGTTGCGTTACTTCCGGCCACCGACGGCGTGCAGCAACTATATGACCCTGTCGAGCAACGCACGACGAAGGTCAATGGCGAGATCGCCCTCGGCCTAAATGGTTTCGCTTACACCTTCTACCGCCCACTGCCCAGCAGAAAGCTTTCCATCTGGGATTTGCTGTCCTTCGGAATGCGTGACGCCAGGCGCGAGCTATTGACGATCGTGTCCATGGGCGTTTGCGGCGGCTTATTAGCAATGCTTTTCCCGATTGCGACGGGCATCATCTTCGATGCCATCATTCCCGGCGCGCAACGGGGCCAACTGCTCCAAATTTGCGCCTTTCTTGTGATCGCGACGATCGCGGCATCCATGTTTACGCTGGTTCGAAACTTCGCGATGCTGCGCCTGGAGGGAAAGATGGGAGCGGCGCTGCAAGCGGCCGTTTGGGACCGCCTGCTGCGACTCCCGGTCCCCTTTTTCCGGCGCTACACTTCGGGAGATCTAGCCGATCGAAGTTCAGGCATAGGATACATTCTGCGTACGCTGACAGGTTCTGCGATTTCTTCGATCCTTTCGGGAGTGTTTTCAATTTTTAGCTTCTTGTTGCTTTTCTATTACAGCTGGCAACTGGCATTGATTGCTACCGGTTTGGTTTTCGTGATTTTTGTGCGCTCGGCGGTTAGCGCATATTTCGAAATCCGCTTCCAACGCCAAATCTATCGCGTTCGCGGCCGAATTTCCGGAATGCTCCTGGAATTTATCGGAAATATCGCCAGATTGCGTGTTTCTGGCGCGGAACCTCGAGCTTTTGCCACCTGGGCCCGCGAGTTTTCCGCGCAGAAGAAATTATCGGTGCGCGCTCAGAAAGTTTCAAATGGATTGGCCATCTTCAACTCGGCTTTCCCAGTCGTCAGCATGGCCATCCTCTTCAGCTACGCCGCGCAGTTGATGGGCCAGCCTTTGCTCCATGCCTTGACCACCGGCACGTTCCTCGCATTCCTGGCTGCGTTCGTTCAATTTCAGTCGGCGGCACTGGGCCTAAGCTCCGCTGTCGAGTCCGCCCTTGGTGTGGTTCCTCTATATGAGCGTGCCACTCCGATTTTTGAGGCTTTGCCGGAGGTTTCGAATACCAACCGGCAACCGGGAGACCTGAGCGGCGCAATCGAGATGAATCACGTAAGTTTTCGATATCATCCCGATTCCCCGCTGGTGCTGCGTGATATTTCCTTCGCGCTTAAACCGGGGCAGTTTGTGGCCATTGTGGGTCCGTCGGGCAGCGGGAAATCCAGCTTACTTCGCCTGCTGCTGGGTTTCGAAAGACCGGAAGCCGGTGTGATTTATTACGACGGACAGGATCTCGCCGACCTTGATATTCAGGCGGCCCGCAGGCAGATCGGTGTAGTGTTGCAAAGTGCGCGCCTGGGCAGCGGCACCATCTTCGACAACATTGTAGGATCCGGCCCATTCACTCTGGACGACGCGTGGGACGCGGCTCGCAGCGCGGGGCTGGAGCAGGATATTCGCGAAATGCCCATGGGGATGCACACAGTCGTGAGCGAGGGCGGCGGAAACATCTCCGGCGGCCAGCGGCAACGGCTGTTAATCGCGCGAGCCATGGTGAAGAAGCCACGGATCTTTCTGTTCGACGAAGCCACCAGTGCGCTCGACAATCGCACCCAGGCAATGGTCAGTCACAGCCTTGACGCCTTCAGCGCCACCCGCGTGGTCATCGCGCATCGCTTGAGTACCATCGTCCACGCAGACCGGGTTTTGGTAGTTGAAAAAGGAATCGTAGTGCAGTCTGGCTCCTATGAGGAATTATCGGAACGAGAAGGTCTATTTCGGGAGTTGGCCAAGCGTCAACTCGCCTGAGCGGGGTCACGTTTTATTTATTGGACAGCCGGAGAAACAACTCATGAGAAAAGCGCTGTATTTGATGGGAATACTAGATGATCAAGATGTGGAATGGATAGGCAAACATGGCACCACCAGATTCACGCCCTCAGGGACGACCCTGATTCACGAAGGCAGCCCCATTGAAGATGTCTATGTGGTTCTGGACGGGAAGCTCTCGGTCCTGGTTAAGGCCGTAGGCGACCGCGAGATCGCCGGGTTGCTTGCGGGCGAAATTGTGGGGGAGATGTCCTTCGTCGATTCTCGTCCCCCATCGGCTTCGGTGGTAACGACGCGCGACTCACATCTCCTGGTGCTCTCTCGGGCAGTACTGAGCAACAAACTGCAAACGGATGATGCCTTTGCGGGAAGATTTTATAAGGCCGTCGCCACTTTGTTGGCGGACCGCCTGCGGAAAACGACCAGTCACCTTGGTTATGGCAAATGGACAGAAGAGACCGATCCCGATGAGTTGGACGATTCGATGATGGACAGCGCATCACTGGGCGCTACGCGCTTCGACAGACTTTTGAAGCGTCTGCGCCTGAATTGAGGAACGCGAGGCTTCCTACGGATTCACTCTTCGACCGCGCCGGCACTCAATACACGACCTTAGCTGATTATGGGAAGAGCGTCGTTCTCGGAGGAGCACGCTTGCAGGATGCCAAAATCGACCATCTTGCGAATTAGCTTCAAGTCCAGGCGAAGGTTTTCTTGACTGAGGATGTTTTCGAGAACCTCTTCTGTCGGTCGCCCATCGAAGTATCGCAATACCCGAGCGAGCTTCTCCGGCACCACTAAAGGATCATATTGACTGTACCCGAGAACTCGGTAACCCTGTCCCTCAATGCCGATGAACTGAACGCGTCCGAGCCGCAACCGCTCCGGAGTGGCTTCTGACCCCAGATGAACGTAAGCGTCGTGAACCAGCTCCGCCAAGATGCGCACTCGTGGCCCGGATATCTGCAGGACTTGCTGCCAAGTCAGACCATCCACCAAACTCGCACAGGCACGATAGAAATCCGCCTCCCGTCCCACCCTTGCTCCCCACAATTTGCGATAGTGCCCCCAATCAATTTCTCCGCCCAGTTCCGAGACCTGGGGCGACGAGCGTTGCGCCATTTCATCCACTTCTGCAGATCCTACTTTGAGTTCCGCAAGGCACCAGATCGTGAGTTCTTGTTCCACGACCTGCAAAAGAGTGTCGGTTAACTTCCAGAAGCGGCGTCCCGTGTCGCCACGAACATGCTTGCAGAACCAGGTGGCGCATACGCCGGGCCTATGTTTCCAAATGCCGCAGCCTCCGCCTGGATCGAGAAACTGACATCGCAATTCCGGGGCCCGTCCGAAAACGTTGGGTGTATTTCGGTACAGCAAGCCAAACACCGATCCCGGCCCGGCCCACCGTGGAGTGACCACCACTCGCCGTGTTATGCGCTGTTCCAACTCTCGACGGCCGGCAGCCATGGAGGGATCGTCGTCCAAAAGAATCCTTCCCGCGAGGAAATTCGGAAGGTGAGGTTGGTACGCGCAACACTTGGTCACCGGATGAAAGTAGGTAGCCTGCGGTGAGCTTCCAGGTGAGGGAAGCATCGCACAACTCTGACACGTAGCGCTGGTTTCGGCGAGAATTGGGCCGCCGGTGATAGTGTGCAACCAAGCGGAGTAAAGCTGTGGAAGACCGGCTTCCGGGATCATATTTCCTTATACGGAATAGCACTGGCTTAGCGCTCCAGGCCAAAACCGCCTAGCGAGGAGCCACTAGCAATTCCATTGCCTCGCGCCTCGGTAGTTACGAGGGCAGCCCGTCTTCAGTCAGTGTATTGTCGAGGGTGTCGCCTTGGGCGATTGACCCGCCACCCGTTTTTGGAATTCTTGCCGTTAAGGACTTTTCCAGCGTCACGGGCACTGAAATGGAATTTCCGCCCTGTACGCCTCCGAGTTGCTCTTCGCTGAGCTCTTCGGTATTTTGGTTCTGGTTCACGTTTTGCTCTTCAGACATTTTGTCTCTCTTTCTCGAGATCACCGGCTGTAAAAACGATGATCGCACTAAACACCACGAACATTGTTCGGCCTATGATCTTTGCCATAAAACCAAACGGCCCGGGAACCGATTTAACTTCGAGCTGAAAGCATGAAAAAGCTGGGTGCTAAAGCCGCGTTACGTCGAAGACTTGGTTGCTGGGCCGTAACGGAGCCTTAGGAAAGCTTCGGACTGGACTTGTCCATGAGCTTCTGAATTTGAAAATCGGTAACTCCGCCCACGACCTGGTCCAACCCCTCTTCTGGCAACGCCTCTTTCGATTTCGTGTCGGTTTCCGGCTGTTGAACTTTCTTAGGTTCGTCACTCATAGAGTCCTCCTATGCTTCAGCAGGTAGCAAGTTTCGGGCCTTTGTCCACGGAGCTGTAGATGCACTCCATATCACTGGAAACTATTGAATAGCAAGAAGTTTTGTGGGTTAGACGGGCACGGGCCGGGGGTTCCGTTTCGGAGCAGCAGCGCAAATGTCTATCTGATTCGATAGTCCGTCTCTAAACGGATAGATCGACTTTCGGGCTGCGAAACCAATGTTCCATTGTTCTCGGGCCGTTGACCGACGAGTGCGTCGCCTGGTACCTTGCCATCGTTCGTCTCACTATTGCACGTATACCTTGCAGCCGACCGAATCGTAGCAACTGCACATCCGTATCTTGTGAAAACGTACTCGACGTTGTTCGATATCTTCGGGGTCGGACTGAATCATGCGTCCCTCTGGAGACAAAACGGGCGCCAGCATAGCGTAAGAGGCTATCCGTTCGTAAGCCGCGGGCTATCCCAATTCGATAGCTTTTCACGCGATTCTATTGCTCTGCTCACGCATACGGCGAGCTCGCGAGGATGATGGACTGAAGGAGTTCCTGAGGATCGTCGAGGAGTTCTTCGCCCATAGCCTTTCAGCCGTCAGCCTTTTTTGCCAGTTTCCGAGGTTTTTGGAGTATTCTGCGGCACAGAAGCCAACGAGGCGGCACAGGGTAGTCCCTCCAAAGTGCAAATTGATTTGTGGTGACAGACTCCGTCGCAGCCCACGCCGTGAGGTGAGCGGTAACAGTGACAAATAAGCATTCTGCGGTCGAAAGTTAGATCAGGACGTTCTACATGTCAGGTGTGTATTGAACAAGCTAGGCAAGTACGAGGTTTTGGCGGAGCTCGGGCGCGGCGCCATGGGGGTCGTGTATTGCGCGCGCGACCCAATTATTAACCGTCTTGTCGCCGTCAAAACGATCACCACTGGTGTTGCAGCCGATCCGGCTTTGCTGCAGCGCTTCTATCGCGAAGCGCAATCCGCTGGCGGCCTACAACACCCCAATATCGTAACCATTTACGATATGGGAGAACAAAACGATATTCCATACATCGCCATGGAACTTATTGAAGGCGAGAGTTTAGAGAATATGATCGCGCGGCGGCCGGTGCTGCCAATCGCCCTCAAACTGATCTACATCCTACAAGCTTGCCGTGCGTTCGATTACGCGCACAAACGCGGTATTGTTCACCGCGACATAAAGCCCGCCAACATAATGGTCACCAAAAATGGCGCCGTGAAGGTCGTTGACTTCGGAATTGCGCGGGTCGTAGAGACTTCCAAAACGCAGACCGGGATGCTCATCGGCACGTTTGCTTACATGTCACCCGAGCAATACCACGGCGAGCATGCCGACGAGCGGTCGGACATCTGGTCGTTTGGCGTGCTGATGTATGAATTGTTCTGTGGCCAGAGACCTTTCGTCGGAAACATGCCGGCAAGCCTTATGCGCAGTATTTGCGATCAAGATCTCGCGCCATTGTCCAGTTGTTTGCCGGAGTGTCCGCCGGAACTGGAAGCCATCATCGCCAGAGTACTTCAGAAGTCTCCCGACAATCGATTCCAGTCCATGGAAGAGCTGTTGATGGAGTTGGAAGCACTGTTTAAGAGACTGCAGGCGGGTTCGGTAGCCGAGCTTGTCGATCAGTGCCGTGGCTGCGTCGAGCGAAACTGTTTACCGGAAGCTCGTGAACTGCTGAGTCAGGCATTGCAGATTGAAACTGGCAATCAGCAAGTTCGGGGAATGCTGGAAAAGATCAATGCCGAGCTGAAGCGCACGCAGGTTCGGCCCAAAGCTCAACAACTGGTAGAAAAAGGGCAGGCGTTTCTGCAAGAAGGAAAGATTCTGGACGCGAAGGTTGCGGCGGAGAGTGCGCTACAGCTCGATTCCGGGTTCGAGCCGGCTCGCGATTTGCAGCGCATGGTTGATGAAGAGATGGGTCGCGCTGAGCTAGTGGCCAGTTGGCTGGACTCCGCGAAGTTGCACTTGGCGCAAGGCCAGCCGGAGGAGGCCGAAACTCTGCTGGCCCGGATACTGCGGGCCGAACCCGATCATAAGCAAGCCATCGTGTTTCACCAGCAAGCGCTAAAGGACAAGCTTGAACGTCAAAAACGACTACGACTGCTAGAGAGACTGGCGCATGCGCGGGCCTTGTGGACGCGGCAAGAATATCGCGAATGCATCCAACTACTGGTTGATTTGGGGAATGAGTTTCCGAAGGAAGAGGAAGTTTCGAGACTCCTGGAGACCGTCCGTGACGATCAAGCGGAGCAGCGCCTGCACGCCTTAGCGGATTCTCAAAATTTGTTACTGTGCGGACGTTACGAAGAATGTGTCGCGCTAATTACTAGGGTTCAAGAGCAATTCCCGAGTGATCTGGAAATACCAGCGTTGTTACTGACGGCCCGCAACAACCAGCGACACCATCGAAGATCGGAAGGCTTGGCAGAGGCCAAAGAGTTTTTGGCCGGCGGCCGATTTGGGGAATGCATTTCTCTGTTGAGTACGCTGTGCCAGGAATTCCCCGACGAACCGGAGTTAGTCGTGCTGCTCGAAAACGCGCGCCAGCGACAGCGGGAAGACGAAAAGCAGCAACGCGTAACCAAAGCGCACCAGCTGTTGGCAGGACGTCGCTACGCGGAATCGGCTGCGTTGCTGATGAGCTTGAAGAATGAATTCCCGAACGATGTCCAGATCTTGAATTTACTGGATCTGGTCCGGACGGGCCAAAACGAGCAGCGCAAGCGAGACGCCTTGGCGGAAGCGCGCAAACTGGTGTCCTCGAAACAGTACGATCAAGCTATTTCTGTACTCAATGAACTGCACAAGGACTTTCCGAACGAGACCGCGATCGGCAACTTGCTGGAGACAGCCCGCAGGGACCAAGCCGAGCAGCACAAACAGCAAGAGCTGGCGGCGGCTCGTGCTCACCTTGCCTCTCAATCCTTTGCCGAGGCGCTAGTTTTACTTGACCAGCTGGCCAAGAAGTATCCGAACGACGGCGGCATCGGGAAGCTTCGCGTATTGGCGCAACGCGAACAGGAAGAGCATTCCAGGAGCCAACGCGTTGAAGGTGAACTGAACGCCCTGAAGAAACTGATCAGTGAGAAGAAGTATTCTGAGGTCCTCTCGAGAACGAAACAGCTTTTTAACGAGTTCCCCGGCGAACCTAGTTTCCGGCGTTTGGTCGAGTTCGCGAGTAGTCAGCAGGAAAGCATTGAAAAGGATCGATTGCTTCGCAACGCAATAGAAGAAGCCAGCGCTCTGTTTGCCGCCCGTCGTTATCAAGAAGCTATGAACGCAGCTGAGAGCGGCCTAGAAATCTTTCCGGCGCGCCCTGAACTGCTCAAACTGTATCAAGAAGCGGAGATTCACCACAGGAAACAGCAGGTTCAGCAGAGAATTGAGGAGCGTATCCGGCAAATTCGCGTCAAAATCAACTGCGAAGAGTTTAGTGACGCGATTGATCTTGCCAGGAATGCCTTAGCGACGCTGGGCCCGGATACGCACGTGAGCCAGTTGCTGAACGCTGCCGAGGTTGAGGTGGCGGCGCGCGAAAAGAAGAAAGAACAGAGACGCGCACTCGAGACCATTCGCACGCTCATCGATACGGGCCAGCTCGAAGCGGCCGGTCAGGCTCTCGACAAGGCTCTGGAATCAAAAGTCGTAGAGGAGCTCGATCCGCGCTCTCAGCGGCTTGCCGAACAAATAAGAGACGCGAAGAGAATCCCGCCTCGGGAGCCACCGGCTGGTCCGCCTGCCAGTCCTCCCGATCTTTCCAGGGAGTACGCTTTCTTCCAGTCGACTCCAACCGATCCTGTTCCGCCGCAAGAGGCATTTCTCCATGGGCCCAGCACGCCTCAGGGTGCGGCCACGCAGCGAGCGCTTTCTCCGCAATCCCTTACTTCGTATCCCGCATCGGGAGAAACGTCGCCGCTTCCCCCAGCGCTTCCCCTCCCGGGCGGACCGCCAGCGCAAGCAAACGTCGCGAAATTGGTAGAACCGGCGGATGGCTCGTTCGCAAGAGCCACTGCGCCAGTCGAACGGAAATCGCATTTGTACCCAGCCGATCCACGCTCGGCGGAGTCGGTGCATCGCAGGCGTGTCCCCATCTGGCGTCGGCCCCCGGTTGTGACGCTGTTGCTCCTTGGGGCAGCCGCAGCGGTCTGGGTCGCGGTGCGCTCTACGGCGCCGGAGATCCTTCAACCCGTGCCGGAGGCCAGCCCGCCGGCCCCCAAGCAAGCAAACTCGGCTCAGATCGAGAAACAGGAGCAGAGTGCGCTGGACGCCGCGGGCCCGCTGATCGCCGCAAATGATCTGGACGGCGCCCGAAGCAAGCTCGAGGAAGCAGCGGCGCTGAAAGGCCCGCTGGCGGTTGAAATTCAAAGCCGAATCTCGGCCATCGATGAATCCAAGAAGGATCCCAATCTACGACAGCTTCGAAGACGCGAAGAACAGCTCTGGCAAATGGCACTGAAGCGCCTGGGCGAAGGACGATTCATGGAGGCGCAAACGGGATTCCGTCAAATCGTTGGTTTGGAACCCGGTGGCGTGCACCGCGATGATGCGAAGAACTATCTCGACAAGGTCATACCTCTCCGCCTTCAGGAAACTGAACTGATCGTCGGGGCTCACTTAGACCTAGTCCAAGGCGAGTTCCAGTCGGCCCGGATCATCGCCGCGCAGATCCAGAAGAACGGCTCCGATCCCGCAAAACTTCTCGCCGAGATCGATGAGGCGGAAAGAACCCAAATCGCGAAGCTCGAGAGTGAATTCAACGAATTCAAACAAGGCGACGACGACAAAGCCGTTCAGAGGCTCAACGCTTTGTGGCCTAAGTTTCAAGAACTGGCGGTTGCCGGCGGACCGCAGTCCGGCGAGGCCCTCGACTACGTAAATACCATTCCTGGAGCCATGAGCGATGTGCAGGCGCGCATGCAACAAAAAAACGCCGATGCGGTGTTTCAAAGAATGACGAAAGCGTACCAGCAGGCTGCGAGGCTCAACGACAAGAGCGGGCTCACGGCAGCGAGCACGGATTTTCAATCGATCATTAAGGGCGATGGAACACACGCCGACGAGGCGCGGCAGTATCTGACAGAAGTCAACGACCGACTTGCCGCGCTCAGCCGACCTTCCGCGAAGCCTGCGGCTCCGATCGCCGGCCCAAATCGCGAAAACTCGATTAAAGGGGCGCTCCAGCTCTATGCTCGCGCCTTCGAGCAACGCGATGCAGACGCTCTTGTGCGAATCTGGCCCACCATCGGAGCAGAATATGAGGGTTATAAACTCTGGTTCGAGAAGGTAAGCTCCATTCGCATGAACGTGGAGATCGAAAGCATTCAGCTCAGCCCTGACGGCGCAAGTGCGGTAGTCAAAGCGCGTGCAAATCGGCAGTACACATCGATCGATTCGAAGGCCATCAGCAATAGTGACGCCAAGCTTTTCGAGTTGTCCAAAGTAGATGGCGCCTGGATCATCACCGATGTTCAATCAGACCAATTGGAACATTAGGGAACTCGAATCATCTGGAGACAAGGACGTCTGGGTGGAGCAAACCATGTCTGCTCTCGCTTCAGCGATATCCTGATCGTCGACAGTCAGCGAGGGGCCGACCCACTCGCATCCTCTTTGAGGCAATTCACCCGGTACGCGACCAGATTACCCTCGTGCTTGGTAGGAATAGAGGCCTGCTCTGTCTCGACGAACCGCCAAACGTGCTCATGCAGCTCGGGGCTAATCAGCACCTCGCGTTCCGCAGCGGCAGCGCAGTAGCGCTCCGCCCGGTTGACCGCATCACCGATGACGGTGAACTCCATGCGATTCGACGTGCCAACGAACCCATGCACCACCTCGCCGCAATGAATTCCGATGCCAAAATCACGACATGGTGCACCGCGCAGCTGGCGTGCTTGGTTCAACTTCATCACCGCGGCTTGCATTTCGACAGCCGCGCGAAGGGCGTTTTCGTGGTGCTTTGGATCAGCTTCCGGACTTCCGAAGATAGCCAGGATCGCGTCACCCATGAATTTGTCGATCGTTCCGTTATGCGCAAAAATCACCGGCACCAAGACACTCAAATACTCATTGAGCATTTCGACGACATCATCCGCGTCCATTTCACGGGCCAGCTGCGTAAAACCCCGGATATCCGAGTTAAGAATGGAGACTTCGCTGCGCCGGCCACCGAGCCGCAGTCGACCGCGATGAGCCAACAGTTGATCGGCGACTTTGGGGGAAAACTGACGGAGTAAATTAGCTTTAATGACAGATTCTCGGCGAAGTCTTTCCTGCAGCTGATGAGTGGCGACGGCCATTGCGGCATACTGCCCGACGACCACCAGCAGCCTCACATCCTCATCCGTGAAGACGGTTTCCGCACTTCGTGCTCCGGCGCAAATCGCGCCGAGTGCTTCTCCTTGCCAAAGCAGCGGGGCGTACATGCCAACTTCGATACCGCTTAGCGCCATGCTCCCGCTGATGTCCACATCCGCGCTTTTCTTCCAGACAAACGCTTTGCGTTCAACCATAGCCCGGCGGAGGAGGGTTTCGCTCAGATAGGTACGCTGCACATAGCGATAGGCTTTGAGCAAAAGGGCGTCGGATCCAGGTTCACAAAGCACCAGCGCCCAGCTTTCACCGTTAGGAATGACCTCCACAAGTTGATCCACGATTGCGGGCAGAAGAGATTCGAGGGTCGTCTTGGTAACAAACTGGAAGGGAAGATCACAGACCATCTTGAGCCGACGCGCGGTGGCATCTCCGCCACGGTCGAGTGGCACGGGGTCGATAGCCGTGGCATCCACGTCTTTTGCAATGGAGACGTGGGCTTCGGGATGGTGTTTCTCTGGCAACAGGAGCGTGCCCTGCTCGAGGTAGTTGGTTTGGCGAGCTAAGCCGGGGCTCTCGGCAGGCTCCACACGGAGGGTAGTCTGCCCGACGAGGACGGCATCCTCTGGACGGAGCTGTTGTTTGCCCCTTCGTTTGATTTCGACACCATTCAACTGGGTGCCGCGAGTACTATTCAGGTCCTCAATCCAGTAAAGGCCATCCTCTTCCCAAATTCTCCCGTGGATTCGGGATACCTTTTGGTCGGGCGAAAGGTCCAGAATGATCGGTGACTGGTCCTCGGCGCGGCCGAAGACGACTTCGGTCTCGGGAGTCTCCCAGACTTTTTGTTTGTCGCGGTGTAGACAGATAATACGCATTGAACGCCGAGTGAGCGAGTAACTGTCGGACAGAACACGCGACCGGGGCAGGCTTCGAAACGAAGCCTCCGACTTCGTTTAGAATGTATACCCCAAGCCGACGAGCGGCGCAGCCTTCGATCTGAGCCCGCCGTCGTCCAGTCTGACAAGAACGTTGGCAGTGAAAACCAGCCTTGACACCTTGTGGAGCGGTCGTGCCTTGATGCCCATGGACGCGCTCGTGATGTTATACGACGAGTTCGGATTGGTAACGAGGTTGTTCATCATCACCGTGCTGGGATTGGGATTCGCGGTGCACGTCCCGCAATTTGCAAGAAACGGCTGTGGCGTGACGGCTATGGTTTCGGTTCCAAAGACCCGCTCTCCCACGATGTCCACGTCTCCGGTCAACCACCCTGTCAGCCGGGCGTCCGCGCCGACGGTATAAACGAAATCATTCGGAAGGCTGCCTTTCACATTCGTGGTCAGATCACCCGCAGTAATGGAATCCGAGTTCCACTCATAGCCTACCAGCACATGGGGAGAGACTCGCGCGCGGTAGGAAAAGACCGCGAACGGCTTCACGCCGTACGATCCGGAACCTAGATAGTTTAGGGCAGCGCCGGTCGGCAAACGCACATCTAACCCCGCGGCGAAACCTGCCCGTTCGCCCTCCCATGCGTTCCACTTCACCCGGGCAACGAGATCGCCAATCCCGCTCGCCGAATTCATAGGGTTGCTGCCGCTACCAGTAAAGGACGGATCGGGAAACGTATGATTCAAGCAACTGGGAGCAAGACCCGCCACGCCAGACGCCGGACTTGTATTCGGGCAATTTTTGAACAAGTGGAAAAAGTAGGGTGCCCCATTCGTCATGGTTTGATTTTGGTTGGCATTTGTAGCGTCAGGACTGCCGGGAGTAACGGCAAAGAATCCATTTGAGCCGGGGACAATGGTGTCCTGAGAGGATACCGCCATGCGGACGTTTTCGACAGGAACCACTACGGAAAGATCGATACGACGGGTCAGCCCGAAGGTAATATAGGAAGTATATTGGTTAACCTTAAGGCTAATTGAATTTACAGTATCTATGCGGTCGCGAACATAGGCACAGCCGTTGAGGTTCTTCGTAGTCGTGATGGAACAGGTTACCGGAGGACCGCCTTTGGGAGAATTATCGGTAGAATCGTCTGTGTGTGTAAGAATAGCCGGGAAATTATGCAGATTTACGCCGTCCAGTTTGTCAAAATCAAAAAACTGATAGCTGAACCCGATGAACAAATGATGGCGCCCGACGGTTTCCGCGCGTTCGCCAAGAACCGGTCCCAAGCTGTCTGTGCCGGTAACCAATGTCTTGAGAGAGGGATCGTAGACCAGGACGACACCGGACGAGGGAGAGGCCAGGGGCAGCAGGTTTGCTTGGCGGCCTATATCCTCGGTCAAAGGCTGCAGGGTGGCCGTGAAGTCGCTAACGAAGTGGAAGGCATGCTTGCCGACGGGATACAGTACGTCGTTGAATGCTGCGCCTGAACCGTACTCCTGCGGAAGCACGCACGCGAGCTTATTGGTTTGTGCCGAGCAGGGCCCCTGGCCGAAAGCGCCGGCGCAACACAACAAAACCGCGAAAGTCACAAACACAACAGGCTTTACCATCATTGTCTCCAGTCGGGGTAGGGCGGCATTCCTCACAATGACAGCTTTGGGGGACAAGACTTTCAAGTAGTGTTGATCCTGGGATTCGAACTCCGCCGGACACTGGGGGAGGAGTTTATACGCTCAATCGGAATTGTCAAGCAGCTGGACCGCTTCCGTGGGGCACTGGCTTATTGAAAGTCGGTGATGAGCCAAGCACCATTCGTTTTGACAAGTCGAAAGGTCCATGGTGGTGCAAATTTCCGCGGCTTTTTCTCACCCTTTTTCGTTTCCTCTTCCTGCGATTGAACTGAAACTGTAGCTGTCGCGCCGTCGGGACTTATTTTCACGCTTTCACTGACAATCCGAATAGCTATTGCGCTCAAATTTTCCCATCCACTCTTGTACTTGTCATAGGTCTTTTGCGGAATGCTGGGCCAAGTCTGTCTCAGTGCGTCTGGACTCCTTTGTTCGTACGCTTGGAAGAACCTCTGAACAACGCTGCGAACGGCCGCCTCATCCGCAGCCGCGGTGTTCGGCGCGTCCTGCTTGATGCTCGCAGGTGGCGCGGCTGGTGTGTTCAGAGCATCCAGTTTCTTGTCGATATCCGCAAGATATTGCCGCGCGCGGTCGGCCTGCGGCCCACTCTCGCGCACGATGGACTGGAAGTCGCTGCGAGATTTTTCGAGGCCGGGCTTATCGCGGCTGCCAGCGTTGTAAGCTTCAACCGCTTGTTGAAACTCGCCTTGCTGCTGTGCCAGTTGAGCCTGCGTTGCCTGGGCCTGGCTCAATTCGCGGGAAAGCGTGGTCGGATCGCCGCCATTTTGCCTGATTTCATCGATCTTCTGACGCGCCCCGTTCAAATCACCCTGCTGAATGTTCTGGCGCGCCGCCGCTTCAAGAAGTGTTAATTTCCGGTTCATATTTTCCTTCTTAAGGCTGTTCAGCTTGGCCTCTAAGTTACGCTGAAGTTCGGCGGCTTCTGTTTTTCGTGGTCCGTCCAGAGCCACTATTTGTCCTAACAAGTCAGCCGCGCGTCGCAGACTTTCGGCATCGCTCGCTTGCGCGCTCTGCTTCGCCTGGCGAAAAAGCCCTTCTTCCTCCTGGCGCCGAGGAATCACGTTGTCGAGGATATTCCGGGCTTCGGCCGCCCGAACGCCGCCGTCGCCAGAGCTAATGATTTTCCGAAGGTCGAGCTTGGCAGACTCAAATTCCGACTTCCCGATTTTATTCTTGGCCTGTTGCAAGAGCGCAGCTTCTTGCTGCTGGAGCTTGGCGAGATCTTCGTTGCGCATGGACTCGCGAACAGTAGCCTCTTTGTCCTTGATTCGGGCCGTCAGGGGGCCATTTAGCTTTTCCGCGTCTTGAAGATCCTTCAGGGCCCCTTCCAAGTCGCCGCCGGCAATCCGTTTATCCGAAGCGTCGAGGGCACTCTGCTGCCGCGATTCTACAGGATCTACCGAAGCGGTCGGAGCGATAGCTGGGGAACTTAGCTGCGTAGTAATCGAGGAGACACCAGGGGTTTTGGCTTTGCCCGGCGAAAGATAATGCGCTGCGGCCCAAACAACCAGAATCAACCCGACAGAGAGTGTTCCCAGTGCTGCAGGCTTTTTGAAATTGCGCGGTTCGAAACGATCGACCGATGGAGGTGAAATCGGTCGGGGAAGCCTGACCGGCGCGGGTTGGTAACCAGGGATGATCGCCGGAACTATGGGCTCGGGAACAATCTCTGCCGATTTTGGTACCGGCGGGGCAGTTGCTGGCGGCGAAATTATTGTCGGCTGGCTTGCCGCCGGTGGGATAACAACCGATGGCGCCACCTGGGACGCTATCGGTACGATCTCCTGTGGTGGCATGGGCGCCACCGGCTGGGAGGAACGTACCGGCTGGCTTGGGGTAACCTGTGCCGTCAAGGAATCCACGGGCGAAGCCTTCTCGGGCACGGGGGGCGCACTCGGCAACGGAGCGGCCTGCAGGAAGGCATACTCTTTGGAAAGGCTTGGGGTGATCGGAGGCGGACTCGTCGCCGGCTCCTGAGCCGCAGCAGAGTTCGCGACTTTGATCTGTTCCGATAACCGCTGGACCCGGGGATCAAAGGACTCGAGGGCCTTTGATTCCAAGACCTCGTCTATCGTTCGGTTAGCGCCCTCGAGGTCCCCGGACTCGATCAGCGTGCGAATGGTCTGCAGCGTCTGTTCTTGTATTCTTTTCTTTTCGCGTGCTTCGAATTCAACTTTCGCGGAACTCAGTAACTGGCTCAGGTCGGTGTCGGGTCCCAACGTTACCAGCGTTTCCTTCGCCAGGTCGATCGCTTCGCTAAACTTTTCCCGGTTGATCTTGACTCTGATTTCGCGGATCCGCTGCTCGATCTGTTGGCGGACCTGCAGCTTTCTTTGCTGAATCTCGGACCGCTGATAAAGACTGAGCAGCTCCGCGTTCGCGGGAAATTTTTTTAGGCCAGTCTGAGCGATGCGAATGGCTTCTTCGAAGCGACCGGCATCAAAAGACTCTTTCGTCTCCTCGAGTGTCTTCCTAAACAGTAGTTCCCTTTCGATGTTCGCCTGCTGGCTCAACGCGAACTCGGCGAGGCGCATGAAGTTCGCGTCAGCCGGAAACTCGTTGAGAAGCTCCTTGGTCCGGGAGACAACTTCAGGGTACTTTTTCTCGCCCATCCACTTCTTCAGGACGTCCAGTTCGTGTTGTACCCTTTCCTCCCTGGCGTGCTTTTCCTGTTCGCGCTGTACCAACGTACGCAGTTTAAGCACGGCAGAGTCCTTCGGGTAGGAGGCGGCGACAGCGTCCAGCAGTGCAAACGCTTTCCCGAACGACTGCGCGGCCAGCAGGCTCCTTACTTCGGCGAGTTTCAGCTGCTTCTGTTGCTCCGCAAGATCCTCGCGGGCTGTGGCGAGCAGCTTGCCAATCTCAGCCTCGCCGGGAAAGTCTGCTTGGAGCTTGCTCAGATGAGCGATGGACTCATCGTAGTGCCGCGCCGCCAGTAGGGTGCGGGCCTGCGCAAGTCCCTCTCGTTTTCGCTGCTCGGCCTGCTCTTTCCCTGCAGACTCCAGCAGCTTGGTAATCCCCGTCTCGCCAGGAAAGTCTGCTTGGAGCTTGCTCAGAACAGCGATGGACTCGTCGTAGCGCCGCGCCGCCAGTAGCGTGCGACCCTGAGCAAGTCCCTCTCGTTTTCGTTGCTCGGCCTGCTCTTTGCGTGCGGACTCCTGCAGCTTCCGGATCTCTTCTTCTTCTGGGAACTCCTTTTGCAATGAAGCCAGCAGTACCAGAGACCGTTCATAATTCTTAGAGGCCAGGAGGTTCCGCGCTTCTCCCAAGGACTGCAGTCTTCGCTGCTTGGTTTCATCCTCGCGGACCGCACCCCTGAGTTTTGCGACCTCCCCATCGCCGGGAAACTGCTTTTCCAAGGTTGCCAGTAAGGCGGTACATTCTTGGTAGCGACGCGACGCCAGCAGGCTCCGCGCTTCCTCCAAGCACTGCTGCTTCTGGTGCTCCGCTTGCTCTTCGCGAGTCGCACGACGCAGGCTCTGGATTTCTTCATCACCCGGAAACTGCCTTTCCAAACGGCTCAATAGCGTGGTGCATTCGTCGTAGCGCCGATCCGCCAAAAGCTTTCGGGCCTCGGTTACCCCCCGTTGCCGGCGCTGCTCGGTTTGATTCTGGTGGGCGCTTTCCAGGAGCTTCGGAATTTCTTGTTCGTCCGGGAACTCCCGGCCTAGAGAAGTCAGCAGAGAGATACACGCGTCGTATTGCCCACTTGCCAGGACGCCTCTTGCCTCAGCCAACGCCTGCAGTCGGCGCTGGTTGGTTTGGTCTTTACGTACATCTTCGAGAAGCCCGGGTATTTCTTCATCGTGCGGAAATCGTTTCAGCAAATCGGCAAGCAGAGCCAAGCATTCTTCATGGCGCCCGGCAGCGAGCAGATTTCGGGACTCCAGCAAGCTTTGCTGCTTTTGCTGCTCCACCTGGTCTTCGCGGACTGTCTCGAGCAGCCTCAGGACCTCCTCTTCATTCGGGAATTCCTTGTCCAAATCGGCCAGGAGCTTGACGCATTCGCCGTAGTTCTGGTGTGTCCAGAACTCCCGCGCCTGTCGCAAGCTCTCGAGAAGGCGACGGCGTTTTTCACGCTCGGCCTTTTCCTTAATGACTTGTTGCTGGAGATTGTTCGCCTGCGCATGAGAAGGTTCCGCTTGCAACACTTTGGCTAGCAGAACTTCCGCTTCATCGGGCAATCCCTCCGCCAAGTTTTGCTTCGCCGCCTCCAACCATTCAGCCAGCAATCGAGCGCGATCAAGTTCCCTCAGGATGGCGCGCTCCAGGTCTTGGGCTGGGGCAAAGGTCGAGTCCAGTTGCAGGGCATTTTCGGCTTCTACCCTGGCTTGTTGGATTTTTCCTTCTTCGAGAAGCGCCTGCCCTTTTTCCACATATTGTTGAGCTTTGGGCCGGTTCAGAATTCGCTTAAGCGCGGCGTTGGCCCTCTCCAGCAACCCCCTGGCCTGTTGGTTGCCAGACTCGACTTGCAGAGCTTGACGCAAGAGCTCGCGAGCCTGGGCGAACTGCTCTTGCTCGATGAGTAGACGGCCCTGGCCCACCAGGTCAGCAACAAATTGCGACTGGAGCGTTTTGCAAATCGGATCCAATTCGAGGAGCACGTCCTCCATGGACTGGTATCGTTCGCTCGGGGACTTCTGCAGAATCTTGGAGATAATCACTTCGAGCTCCGGAGGGCATTCCGGCAGAAACTTCCTCAGTGGGCTGGGCTGTTCGTTGCAGATGCAGTGCATGAGACTCGCCGGGGTCGGTCCGGTGAACGGCCTTTGATAGCTGAGCAACTCATAAAGCAATACTCCGAAAGACCAGATGTCGGAGCGTTCGTCCGCATGCTCGCCGTGATATTGCTCGGGAGACATGTAGGCGAATGTGCCGATCAACATGCCTGTCTGGGTTTTGGAACTTTCCAGCACGCGGGCGATGCCAAAATCAACCACCTTTACCGTGCCGTCCTTACCGACCATCACGTTCCCGGGTTTGATATCGCGGTGAACAATACCGCGCTTATGTGCATAGTCGAAGGCCCGGCAAGCTTGCATGGCGTACACAAGCTTCAAGGTTAAGGGAAGCGCGGAGCGGTGGGCGATTACCTGCTCGAGATTTTCTCCCTCCACCAGCTCCATGGCGATATAGGGAAGGTTTCCGGCTTCACCCATGTCATAGATGGTTACGATGTTGGGGTGCTGCAGTCCGCCAGCCGACTGAGCCTCACGGTAGAAGCGTTCGAGCAGTGCCGGGTCGTCCGCCACGCCGGTCGTGATGGTCTTGAGAGCGACAAGTCGGTTGATAATCGGATCGCGAGCGCGGTACACCACTCCCATGGCGCCGTGGCCCAACTCTCCGAGAACCTCGTATTTGCCCAACTTTCTCAACGCGCACTCCGACGGCGGCGATAGCCTCGGGCAGCGCAAGACACCTTGGACTTATCGAGGGCTGAGACGGTGAGCCGGGGACCGTCGGTCGGGTGCAGCGATCTCCGAGAAACAGTTGGGCTGAAGGACTCGAGCCGCTTTAGATTTCGAAGGAAAACGTCAATCATGACGAGCAGCCCTTGTTGGGTTCCGTCGGGTCACACCACCACAATGAGCCAGAACGGAGTCTCCGGTGGTCCAGCAAGGAACGCAGCCGGCCGGTGTTGCACTGAGCAGAATAGTCCCAAAACCCTGCAAATGTGTCAATTAAATGGAAATCCGACGCTGAGAGATTAACGATGGCGGGTTGCAAGTGCTCCCCTACAGAACCCGCGACCTCGGCCGCAGCGCGGAGAAGACTGTCGCCAGGCGCGGGTCGCTCCGATAACTGATATAAACTGTCGCTTGCGCGTGCCAGCGCAACGGCAAGTCAACCGCGCAATCCCTTTGGTGGTCCTTTAGCGTGGTCCTCATCTAAGTTGTTTATTCGCAATAGGCGGACTACTATTGGGGCCATCGGACCATTGGCCATACGCTCACAGCCAGTGTCCCGGTATTAGTATGGCCGTTGGCGCGACGACATTTCGGAGATTTGGTTGCCTCGAGGCGATCGTCGCACTCTTTCTGACAAGTGCTGCCGGAGCTCAAGCATCCTCGCCGCAGTCTCAGCCGGCACAATCGGCACCCTCCGCACCGCCGCCCCCAACGCAATCGCAAGAGCCTCCTTGCTCCGACGTTCGTCCCATTTTGAAGCGAGGCGCACAGCCGCCTCTGCCTCCTTGTCCTGACCCGCCGCCAGTCGCGTCTCCCCCCGCGGACTCCGTACCCACGCGTTCGCTGACCTTGATCGAAAGGGCCAGAGAGGCGGCGTTCGAGTTTTCAGAGAAGCTTCCCGACTTTATTTGCAAGGAGTTCATGGCGCGGTCTACCCAACGAGGCCGCGCGGAGGAAATACCCTTGGACGTGGTTTCGGCTGAAATCATTTACGATAAAGCGCAGGAAAGTTATCGCAACGTAAAGATCAATGATCGCCTTACGGACAAGAGCCTGCAGGAAGTCGGTGGGTCCTGGTCCACCGGAGAATTTGCGTCCACACTGCTGGAACTTTTTAGCCCCGATACGTACGCGCAGTTCCGGTCCGGCGGTGCATCTTCCATTTCGGGTTTCAGTGCGCAGGTTTACGACTTTCAAGTGCGGGGTGAAAATTCACACTGGAAGGTGCAAGCCGGCTCTCAGACTCTGGCCGCGGCTTACGGAGGCTCCGTATGGGTGGATCCAAAAACCGCGCGCGTCCTGCGAATCGAGATGCAGGCCCGCAACATACCGTCAGATTTCCCGATGGATACGATCGAATCCGCGGTTGATTATTCGTATGTGATGATTGGCGGGACGTCGTTTTTGCTTCCCGTCCATGCCGAGAGCTTGGGTTGTGAACGGGGTACCAGCTACTGCAGCCACAACATCATTGACTTCCGCAACTATCACGAATACAAAGTCGATTTTAAAATTGGTCCCTAAGGATAGAGGTTCATTCGATCATAGGGACGCGTGTCGGATTCTGGCAACTGGGGGACGGACCTCGCCCCATTTCGATTGAAACAGGCAGCACGCGACTGAAAACCATTGCAAGTATGCCGACCGCTAAGTGATTGCGTTTCCCGCAAACCATTGGTTTGAGGCTTTAACGCTGGCTGAAACCCGAAAGCTGTAATTCCAACGTTCGCGGAGCTTGTGCCTGGAGATCAGCCGGTAGCGCTCGATCTGAATTTGTTGCCCCAGGCTGCGTCGCTCGGCGTCCGGGAAATGGACCGTGGATTGAGCCCGCAAACGCCGCGCTGACCCCGGACCGCTACTGCGGCAGGTCCACCTTGTGCACCAACTCGGCAAACCGTGGGTCGGAACGAATGGGGTCGAGTAAGAAGTCAGTATTCAAACCCATTAGACCAATATCGTGTTCCTGAAACGCGGTACTGAGCCACTGGAAGGCCTGCTCCTTGTCACCCAAGTCGGCATAAGCTTCAGCGATATTGTAGGTAACCGAGTCGCCTGTCTTGCGTTGATCCTTCATGGTTTCGATGCTTCTGCTAAGAGCG
>Ga0182018_10000776_pt1 | contig 39711 bp, 35 predicted proteins | sample 812P2MmetaG_FD_120490 | JGI IMG/M metagenome (GOLD analysis project Ga0182018, IMG submission 120490) | Permafrost microbial communities from Stordalen Mire, Sweden - 812P2M metaG | ecosystem: Environmental > Terrestrial > Soil > Wetlands > Permafrost | place: Sweden: Stordalen | collected... | reverse complement strand
GCGTCAATCAGATTGAATGCGCCGCGTCCATGAAGCTCCGCAAATCGCGATCCGCGACATCCGGCAGCCCCGGCGCCACATTGTACAGTTTGCCCTCGCGCATCCACCGCTCCAGCCGGTCCACCAGCTCAAAGAGATGGTCGAAGGAATCCACGATAAACAACAGAGGCTGATAGTGATCGATCTCGGCCACCTGGTTGATCAGCCACTCCATTTGCACCGGGTAGCGTTGAACCTCGTCGCTATCGATGGCGTGCTGCAACTCGCCATAGGAACTCAGCAGGCCGCTGCCGTAGGCACAGACGCCCCGCGGTCCGCGCATCAGGCCGAATTCCACGGTGAACCAGAAGAACCGCGACATCGCCCGGATCACGCTGGTCAGACGCCGCTTCCGCTCCGTCACATCGCGGACATCCGCCGTCATCTCGACTGCAGTGTGGGCGCAATCGCCGAACCGCACCAGCACGTCCGCGAAGGCCTTCTGCGTGTGCATCGGGACATGACCGGCAATGTCGTGAAAGATGTCCGGTTCCGGCAGGTAGTCCATGCGGTCTTTGTCGCGTATGGTGATGGTGGTGGGAAACTCGCGGCGGCGAAGGCAATCGAAGAAGAGAAAACCCGGCACGTACCCACTTACCGGTTTGGCTTGAAATCCGGTCAACGGCTGTAGCCGGCGGTTGATGTCGGAGAGCCGGGGAATCCGATCCGCGGGCAGATCCAATGCCTCGATTCCGCGGAGGAAATGATCGTTGGCATACCGTTCCCAGCGGGGCTGAATTCGCTCATAGAGTCTCCGCCAGGCCTCATGGTTTTCTTCCGAATACTGCTCGTAAGCTTGTGAAATATAAAGCTCTCCGCGGTCTTTGGCAGCTTCCACAAAAGGTGCTCGACCGGTGGTCAATCCAGGAGCTTCGGTACTCTGCGGCATGCGTCCCTCCCGCTTTTGCCTTCACAATAGCAGAAAACGTCAGCCGTGACAACCTCTTTTAGGTGGTGCTGTCCACAAGCGTTACAGGCTGGTATGGCAGGTGTAGCACGATACTTGTGCACTCACCCGATTGGGCGCTGGGGCGCCGGCGGGCGATCCGCCAAACAGCCAGATTGCGCCCACCGTCGCCACCACCATCGCCGCCGCGGCGAGTAGCAGCGCCGGGGATCTGCCGGGGCGCCGCCGGATGGCCGGGCCATCACGGCTTCCGCGGACACGCCCCCACAATTCGGCCGGCGCCTCCACCGGAGCCAGTTGATGCGCCAGTTCCCGTTCCAGCCAGTCAGGCATGCCCGCTCTCCTTTCCGATCCGCGCCAGCCGCTTCTCCAGGGCCTTGTGTGCGCGGTTCAGCCGCGACGCCACCGTGCCCAATGAGCAGCCCAGCACCTCCGCGATCTGCCCGTACGCCATTCCCTCCGTGTAGCGCAGGACGATCGCCATCCTCAGTTCCGGCGACAGCCGGTCCACCGCCGCCCGCACCCGCAGGCTCAATTCCCATCGCAGCATTTCCGAGAGGGCGTCTCCCTGGGCGCGCAGCGTAGCCAGCAGATCGTCCGCCATCGGAAGCCATCGGCGGTCGCGGCGCTTGCGGTCGAGACAGCTATTGACCACCATGCGGTAGACCCAGGTCTCAAACGCGGCCTCTCCGCGGAACTCGCGGATGCACGAAAACAGCTTCACGAAGGTGTCCTGGGCAATGTCCATGGCTGACGCTTCGTCGCCCGAGAACCGCAGCGCCACCGAATACACGCGGTTCCTGTAGGTTTCGAACAGCTCGCGAAACCCTTCGCGATCCCCGCGCCGACACGCCTCCACGAGTTCCCGCTCCGACCGTTCCAGCACCATTGGCGGCATCTGCTGCACCAGTATGACGATTCCGGTGCGGAATTTCTTCCCGGATTTTGCGACGATGAACTGTGCGCCTGAACCTGCACGTACGGGAAGACCGGCTGGCGATTTGCCGCCTGGCGCCCGGCGACGAGCTTCCGTCGTGGACCGCCGCCACGCCGTTCCTCTCCGTGACGCGAACGGCCGCCGAGCTATCGGTGGTCTGTCCGGAGTCCGTCGTGCCCGAAGGCATCAAGTCCGTGGCCGGCTGGCGTGTCTTTCAGGTGGAGGGCGTGCTGGATTTCGCTCTCACCGGCATTCTGGCCGCGCTAGCCCATCCGCTCGCCGATGCCGGCGTCGGCATTTTCGCGATCTCCACCTACGATACCGACTACGTCCTGGTGCAGGAAAAAGATCTCGATAAGGCCGTTGAAGCGCTCGCCGCGGCGGGCCACCGGATTACTCACCGCGCCGCGGCCGGCGAGAGTTCCGGGTAGCGTTCCGCCAGGGCTCAGCTCGGGTTTCCCGCGGCGGTGCTCGTCCTGGTATCTTTCGTTTTATCCGCCAGCCGCAGTTTGGACGATCCCGCTCCGGTTCGATTATGATCGACCCCCAGCCGCTCCAGTGCGAGAATGGCGTCGTTAATCGTTTCCAGTTCGGCCCGGAGTTCAGCAATGACTCGGTCCAGGTTCGTAGGCAATCCTTTCGGCACGCGGAAGACGCCCTCTACTCACTAAGGCGCAAAACAGAGGCAAAACGGGTCGAGCAGTGTCCTTTTCCGTGGGTTCGGTTCGAAGAAATGTATGTTATTACACATTCTGCTTCCCTGCCTGCAGTCGCCGGCCGGGGAGGCCAGCGCATATTGCAAGGCGGCGCACACTCCATCTTCACGCAGCCGCCCATTCTGTGTGTCGAAATCCTGTCCCCGGAGGATCGCATTATCCGCATCATGAACCTGGTGCGCGACTCTAGAAAGATTCAGACAAAACCACCGGCGTTACAGCCAATCGAGCGCCGTGGATTTTTTGCCCGTCAGGTGCAGGAACAGTGCTTCCAGCGATCCGAACTGCTGGCCGTCGTATTCAATCGCCCCATCGCTGGCAAACACCGTGATGTCGCCCTGCCAGACCAGCTTGCCGGGCTTGACGATGATGGCCACCCGGTCGCACAGGCGCTCCACCGTCTCTAGTACATGGCTGGTGATGAACACCGTGCGGCCCTGTTCGGTGAAGCGGCGCAACCACTGCTTCATCAGCGACACGCCGGCCGGGTCGATGCTCTCGAACGGCTCGTCGAGGAACAACACGTCGGGCGAGTGGATCACGGCCGCGGCGAAAGCCACGCGCTTCCGCATTCCGGTGCTGTATTCGGCCAGCGTCTTGCGGGTGTCGGTCAGTTCCAGAGCCGCCAGCAGTTCGGTGACGCGGCGGCGCGTATCGGCCTCTTCCAAACCATACATGCGCGCGACAAAAGCCAGGAATTCGTGCGCGTACAGGGGATCGAACAGTCCCAGCGTTTCCGGCATCACGCCCATACATCGCTTCAGGGCGGCGCTCTCCGCGGTGAATCGCCCGCCCAGAATCTCAACCGTTCCTCCCGAAGGATCCAGCAGACCGGTGAGACATCCGATGGTGGTGCTCTTGCCCGATCCATTGGGTCCCAGAAAGCCGAACATGGAGCCCTTGGGCACGCTGAGCGACAGATCGCCCACCGCCAGAGACTGGCCGTAGCTCTTCATCAGGTTGGTAATGCGGATCGCGTCCATCGAGTTACGCCTTGCCCTCCACCACAGCCAGCAGTTGCTCGCGCCGCGCCGGAAATGCCGCGCTCGCGCCCCGCAGCGATGCCGCGTAAAACGCCACCGCCAACGGTACCGGCGGCAGCGTGAGCCACCAGTTGTCCGGAGATACGGCCGCCGGCGCGGCAAAGTGCAGCGCCATCGGCAGGAACATGCAGGTGAGCATCGTTCCCACCACCGCGATATTTCCGACCAGTGACATATCGTTGCCCAGGCTCTTGTCGAAATTGCCCCGGCGCGGCGCGTACAGCGTGGTCCACAGGCCGATGCCGTGAAACACGAAGAGCGCGGTAATGCCGTCCATCACAGGCATGAGCACCACGCGCCAATCGAAGGGACGAGGAGAAAAGATGGCCCAGAGAATGGCCGCGGGCGGGATCAGCGCCGCGCTCAGCAGCACGGCGGCATAGCTGCCCGCGCGCAGGCTGGCGGCGGGATCGGTGGGGAACAGAAAGAAGCGCCGGAACCCGCCACCCACATATCCGTACTGATTTACCGCGATGCGCGACGTGCCCATAAACGCCACAACCGCAAAGGAACCCAGCGCCGCTACGGAAAGGCTCATACCGGTTTTGCGCCCCTGGCCCATCTGGTAAGTAAGAAAAGCCGCCAGCGGCAGCGAGAAGAGATACAGCATCCGGAAGCGGTTGTTGCGCAGGTAAAATCGCAGCCAGTGGCCCACCAGGGGAGCCATTTGCGGACTGAACAGAGCGGCCACGCGGTCGAAGGGGCTGTTCCAGAGCGAGCCGGAATTGCGCGCCACCTGCTGCCGCTGGACGGGACGCCGCTCCAGCGCCACCAACACTGCCATCAGGCCCAGCGCCCAGCCGGCGGCCAGCCCCAATCCGACGAACGCATCGAACCCATGGTGGGTCATCGCGGCGGCCGCGCCAAATGGGGGCGTATAGCGCAGAACCTTCAGAATCGCGCCGACCGCGGCGGGGTTCTTTGTCAGAATCGGAATCAGCGTGCCGGGCAGCAGGGACAGGGACATGATGAGCAGCAGCACCACCATGGAGCCCGAGCGCGAATTCATCAGCCGGTCGAGCCAAACGCCCACTACGCGCGTCAGCAGGTAACCGCAAACGAATAGCAGCAGCACCGCGGCCGCTCCGTACCAGAACGAATACGTTCCGAAGACGTAGAGTCCCACTACCAGGCCCGCTTCTAGCGCCAGGATGAAGAACCAGAAGGGATCCACGATTCCCAGAAAGTGCCGCGCCACAAATCGCTCCCGCTCGCGTAGCGGATACCGCCGGAGTTCGACATCGCTGAAGACCGCGTTCATGCCGAAGCCCAGGAGCACCGTGGCTAAAACCGCATTCAGGAAGAGCCCCGAGAGCACCACTTGCGCCACGCGCTCCGCCGTACCGCTTTGAATGGCCACAATGCCCGCGCCCAATCCGCCCGCGGCCAGCAGCGCGACCACCAGCGCGACGAGCAGGTATCCGATCACGAACAGCGCGATTTTGCCGTTGCGCGAGCGCGTCTTGGCCCACATCAATTTGTATCGCAGCCGGACCAGGTCGCCGATACGCGTCCAGTTCATTGCGACTGCTCCCGCAGCGCCCGCTTCATGGCCGTCAATCGTACCATGAGCGGCCGGTACTCCACGCCATACCGCATGGACCGGATCTTGAATCCCAACAGGTATGCGGCCGCGGGAAACAGGGTGGCCGCAAGGTGGTGCAGGATTCGCTGTTGCGGCGTGGACCCCGCCCACCCCTCCGCGAACAGGAGGTTGACGCCGGCCCCGATCAGAACGATGTTCAACCACATCCGGCGGCGCAAGGGCGCATTGGGATCGCGCAGCCGGGCAAGCACGGTATCCACAAAGCCGGCCGAAGGCCTGGCGAAATCCAGATGGACTATTCCCAACTGGTGGCGCCAATCGCTCATCAGGACGCTGGCGACTCCAACCAGGAATGCCGCCTCCCCCGCCACGGTAAGAACCGAGACTCCCAGACGCGACAGGCACGACCACACCTGCCAAACCACCACCGCGGCTTTGAGTGTATTGATCAAGTTCTGCCGCCGCCCGAACCGGCTGAGGGCGTCCGTCATGCCGCGCGAATCCACCGCCGCGACAGCCGGTTGCCGCTGGCTCTGCCACAGTTCCTGCAGCTCTTCAAACGTAACGGGCACTGCGGCTGACCTCCGTCATGAGTTGCTCCAACGCCTGTTTGATGCGCACGATCTTGACGCCCACATAGTTCACCGTGATGCCCGTGATATCGGCGATTTCCTTGTAGCTGAGCCCTTCGAGCAGCAGCGAGACGATGAGCCGGTCCTGGTCGCCCAACTGGGCGATGGCGCTGTGCAGCGCGTCCAGGCGCTCCCGCCTTTCCAGGTTCTGGTGGGCGCTGGCGCGCTGGTCGGCGAAATCTCCCAGCTCTTCCGACGGCCTGCGTTTCCGCCGATGGATCAACGCGGTATTGACGGCGATCCGATACAGCCAGGTGCTGATCTTGGCCTCTCCGCGGAAAGACGGCAGGCTGTTCCACACGTTGGTCATGATCTCCTGGAACAGGTCGTCCACCTCCGCGGCGGAGTTCAGATAGGCATGGCATAGCCGGCGGATGCTGGGACGACTTCGCTCAAACAATTGGACAAATATCCGCTCGCGCTCGGCGTGATTCATGTGGATCAGAACCGGTTAGATGCGTACGCGCCCGGTTTCTTACTCGATTATTTCCTGACCATCGCGTCTTTCAGATCCTTGACGATCCGCGACGCCAGACGCTTCAGCGCATCGCCATGGAAGATACCGATGATCGGCTTATGATCGACCGCGCCTTGGTCCCAAAGGGGCGCGCCCGTCCCGGCGTCAACCACTACCGCGCGCACCTGAGCGCGCTCTTTCGATTCGGCGCCGGTGAGGGTCACCTTTATGGCCGCGTCCGCGCCGGCCTGGCCGTCCATCAGTTTGACCCGTCCAGCCAGTTGCTTCGCGATTTCCTCACGGACCGCGTTGCGCATCTCCTCCTGATCGCAGTCCACGAATATCGACTTCATCTCGCTCAGCCTGGCGATGCGCGGCGCCGGTTTGACCACTGGCGGAGGTGGCGTATCGGGGGGCTTGGCGGCCGCGACGGCCGGTCTCACGCGGTAATTCACGTCGATCAGCTTGAGGAGCGCATCCGGCGCGCCAGCCGTTCGCAGCGTATCCGATTGCGCCGGCGTCAGTTGGAAATTCACGCCCCGGCGTCCCACCGCATCTTCGAAATCCGTGGCCATGGACGCACCGCCCAGCTTCAGCGCCGCCAACAACCCGGCCATCTGGATCGGCCGCGCGCCTGGATCTCCGGTCGCGGGTCCCTCGGTCTGGTCGAGAGCCGCGATGGCATTGTGGTGCGCTTCCGGCGAAAGGGCGGGGGTTACCGCGGGAGGGGGCGCGGGCGGCTCGCTGGGCTTGGGATTCCCGCCGTCCGGCCGTGGTTTCGTGTCCGCACCGGGAACCGGCTTGGCTCCGGGTCCGATCGGAAACAGGCCGCCGCCGGTATTGGCCGGCGCTGGCCCGCTGTCCGTTCCGGCAGGGTCCACGACGGGCTCCGCAGGCTTCGACGGGATGGGTTGCGCGGGCGCCGGAGGGGCCGCCGCAATCTGCCTCGCAGGCGCTGCCTTGGGACTGAATTTGTATCGATACAGCAGCCAGCCGCCTGCTCCCGACACGACGAGCGCCAACACCGCTACCACCGCCGCTGCCCGTTTGTCGTAGAGCAGAGACTGTAGCTTCGCCATCGGCCTCGCGGCCGCCGGGGCCGGGGAAATCGGCGCGGGAGCGGCAACCGGAATGGCGGGCAGTTCGGGAACTCCGGACGGCGGAAGAAACGCCAGCCGCGTTTCGGTCGAATCCGGCCCGAGCCCTGTCCGCGTCCGCGGGAACAGCCCCTCGGCCCGTGTTTCGAGGGCCAGTTCGACGGCTTCAGTTTTCTTCGCGGCCCTGTAGCCGCGGGTCGCCGAGGCCACCTCCGCGATGGCCGCTTCGAAGGCGGCGGCATCGGCGTAACGCCGGTCCGGATCCTTTTCGAGCGACCTCATCAGGACGCTCTCTAAGTCCGGCGGCAAGCTGACGCCGATATCGCGCGGGCGCGCGGGTTGCTCCTGGATATGCGCTGTCAACAGATCGTAGTCGCTATCGGCCTGGAACGGCAGGTGGCCCGTCAGCATCTGGTATAACACCACACCCACCGAATACAGGTCGCTCCGCGGATCGTCCTGCTTGCCGCGGATGCGTTCCGGCGCCAGGTATTCCAGCGTCCCCATCACCCGGCCGTCGCGCGTCATGCCCGCCGCGCCCAACACCCGGGCAATGCCGAAATCCATGATCTTGACCTTTTCCGCCGGCGTCAGCATGATGTTGGCCGGCTTCAGGTCGCGGTGCAGAATCGCCATACTGTGCGCGTGGCCGATGCCCTGCAAAATCTGCAGAGTGTACGCGAGCGCGCGCGGATACGGGATGGCTCCATTGTTCTGGATGAGAGCCTCCAGCGTATCGCCGGCGACGTATTCCATCGCCATGTAGTACTCTTCGCCATCTTTAAAGAAGGTATAGAGCTGGGCGATGGCCGGATGGTTCAGCTTCGCGAGCAGCACCGCCTCACTGCGGAACCGTTCGACGATGCCGGGTTGGGCCGCGATTTCCGGTTTGAGCGATTTCAGCGCCGCATCGCGCTCCAACATGGTGTCGATGGCGCGATAGACCTTCCCCATTCCGCCTTCACCCAATTTGGCGATCACGCGATAATTGCCGATCGTTCGTCCCGTCATCGAATCCATGGGAATGAGGCGTTCTTCCGTTCCTTGGCGCTTATGATAATATGATACCCGCATAATGTAGGGTTCGGCACGTTTTTGGAGACTACGAGAAATGGGACAGCGTATTATCATCCGCCACCTTGGAGCTGACGCCAAGGTCGAAGAGTTTCCGATCGAATCTTTGGTCGAAGTGGTCTTTGGCCGTGAAGAAAGCTGTACGGTTCATTTCGATCCGGGCAAGGACGAAATGGTCAGCCGGCGCCACGCCAAACTCAGCTTGACGAGCCGCGACCCACTGGCTCTGACCATCGGCGATCTGGGCAGCCGCAACGGTACGTTTGTGAACCACCACCGTATTCAGGGCGAGGTACGCCTCACTCCTGGAGATCGCGTCCAGTTGGGCGCGGGCGGCCCCGAATTTGAAGTGGATGTCTTTCCCCGGCTCGACACGGTGGAAGTCTCCGTGCCCTCGGACGCACCCACCAAGCAAGGATCGCCGGTTACGGTCGCGGTGCCGATTATGCCCGGTCCTATCCAGAGACCGCCAGCCGCCGTGCCCATGCGTCCGCCTCCGCCGGTAGCCAGTTCGGGCTCTTCGTCACGCACCTTGATGCTGTTCGGCGGCGTGGCGCTGTTGGCGATCGGTTTGCTGTTGCTGGGTGGTTGGGCGGTTTTCGGACGCGGCACGGGCAATCTGGCCGTCAAGGTGTACTGGCAGCCCACGATCATGACGGTCGCCTACAAGACCTACGGGAATGCCCAGGCCGCCAGAGGGAAGTATTGGTTCGCCAAAACCATCATCGAGAATACCGGAAAGGGATCTTTGCGGAATGTGAAGGTCTCCTATGAGGTCCCCGATTACATTTCGTGGACCACGCCGGACGAGGTGGCCGAGATTCTTCCCGGGGAAACCGTTGTCCTGGTGTACTACCCGAAATTCCCTTCGAAGGTCACCGACATTCGAACGCGGACTCCCGCCACGCTCGAAGTCAAGATCGATTCCGACGGCGGCGCGCAGCACGAGCACCTGGAAAAGCGCGATTTCGAATTTCGGGGCTTGAGCGAGTTCTCCTATACGAGCATTCCCGAAAACGAGATTCTCTCTTATTGGGACATGGAAGACAACAATCCGCTGCTGGCGTCCTTCGTTACAGACGAAGACCCGGTGGTGAAAACCTTCTACGCCAAGATCAGCGAAGCCTCCGGCGGCATCGGCACCATGGATCACTTCAAAGACATGTACGACATGGCGAAGAGCACCTACAATTACATGGTCTCCCTGGGTATGACATACTCGGGCGCCAAAGGTGTTCCGGACAAGGTGGGCGATGTGAGCAGCCTGGTGCAAAGCATCCGCATGCCGCGCGACGTGATTTATGGAAACTCGGGACTGTGCATCGAATTGGCGCTGCTGTGGTGCGCCATTGGGCAGACAGCCGGCGCGAAGACCTACCTGATCATGATCCCGGGCCACGCGTTCACCATTCTGCAGTCCGGTGACGGGCAGATGTTGGCCGTCGAGTGCACCGGAATCGGCGGCGCCGCCGGCGGCAACCTGTCCGCGGCGGCATCGTTCGAAGACGCCGTGGCTTATGCGAAGAAGAATTTTGAAAAATGGCGGGAAAGCGGTCCGCTGGATATGCTGGACATCGCGGACTTCCAGGCCCGCGGCATCCGTCCGCCGGAACTGGAATCCAAGGACGTCGCCGAACTGTCGAAACTGCTCGACGAGCGCCGCCATGGAACCAATCGCACCGTGGTCTACCGCCAGGTAGCCCCGGCGCCATCGAAAGGTCAAGGTCAATCCACGCCGCCGCCGCCCCCACGGCCGGATAACGGGATTGCCTGGCAAACCTGGCAGGATCCCAACGGAACGCTGGCCATTGCCCGCCCCGCGGATTGGGTTGTGAACGCCCAGGCCATCGCCGCCATCCGCCGCGTTCTTCCCGGCTACGCTTATGCGGCCGCCGATATCTCCGGCCGTTGCAGCGTGGATGTGGCTTTCTTCAGCGCGCCCAACCTGCAGGCCGTCATTAATCAATACAGCGCCGCCTTGCGGAATTTCGGGGCCGCCGCCAACCTGGGGGCGCCCCAACAATTCGCTCTGTCAGGCCGGTCGGTAATGGCCTTTCCGGTTACCGTCTCGGGCGCCGGCGGCACGTTCGCCGGAACCTTGATTATCGCGCCCGTGCGCGGCGGTTTTGCCATGGTTGGAGTGACTGCGGCGCAACCCGGCGCGGGCGTTTGGCAGCCAATCATGACCCGGATTATCAGTGGAATCCGGTTTGGAGCGTGACGTTGCCATGGAGGCGATCATGAAAACTCTCGGTAAGCTTCTGCTTTCGGTTTCCCTGGTTTCGCTGGCGCCGTGCGCCTTCGCTCAAGAGGCGACGGTGGAAACCATCAATCTCTCCAATGTCATGAGAATCACGCCGCTCGGGGACGGAGTGATGACTCTGGGGTTCACGCTCAGCGCCAGGCAGTTTGCGGGCTGGGAGAGCAAGTACGGCCAGGATCAAGGGTTGTTGCGCCGCGACATGAACAACAACTACACGGGCCAGTTCGAGACCAGCGATTGGGATGTGAAGACCGACCAGATGAACCGCACCATCACCGTGACGGTCAAGGTCCGTGGCGCGGTAATCCCGAGGGGCGGAGGGGTCTTCGAGTTCCGGGTACCCAAGCAATGGCGCGGCGGCGAACGCAACGGCACCACCTATTCGTATAATTTCGTGGAACCGGCCGGCAGCGGCGCCGTGGCGCAGACCAACGCCAAAGTGATCCTGCCGGATACGGCTTCGCACTTTGTCGAGGACAAGTCCGAAACCGGTGACCCGGTGATCCAGTACAAAGTGCCAATAGGCGGAATGGGCAGCCTCCTTCTATATGCCGGCATTGCGGTGGCCGGTCTCGGTGTCATCGCGATGATCATTGCTCTCGCGGTCCTGAAGGATACGCCCGCGGGACATCCCCAGATGCCCGCGCGGGCATAAGGCGGCGGCCCTGTAAGCCGGCGCCGTACGGAGCCGGTTCAACATCTTCAGAGCCGCGGCCGTTACGGGAGCGGAGCCTGATAGCCTATAATCCGTTCGCCGGCAATGGCGTGGAATAAGCCCTCAGCCGGGCGAGACCATCCACCAGTTGCTCCAGTTCGGTCTCCCGTTGCGAATAGGCGGTATGCATCGAACGGAAGGCGTCGGCTTGCCGGTCGAGCCGTTCCACAATCGCGTCGACCCGTGAGCACACGGTGGAGAGTGTCGCCTTGACGGCGCCAATATCCTCCTGGTGGACGCCAAGCTCCTTGCAGAGGCTGTCGATCCGCTCGGAAACCGACTGGGACAGCGCTTTCGTCTCGTTCTGCAGCGCCGCGACCGAAGTATCGATTCGCTGCGACACGGACGCCAACGCCGCCGCATGGCGGGCATCGGTTTCCCGCAACTGATCCTGCACCGCGATATTGGTGGACCGCTGCTCGCCTACGAACTTGGAGACATCCTGCAAGCTGATCTGGAGAGTATCGAGCCGGCGGCCGACCGCGTCTCCCACCTTCCGGGTCTCATTGGCGATATGATTTTCCAACTCCTTCACCGCCACCACCAATCCCTTGGCGATGCCATAGGCGATCTTGTCGACAATCGGCGCAAGAGCGAAGTTATCGGAGGTTTCCATCGGGTCGGCTCCGCCAGGGGATCGCAGCGGACCGTGAGACTGACCATGGTCCGCCCTCTGAACTCGAAATATCTCTTCTTCCAGTCTCGGCTCAGCCGCAATGTCCGTTCCGTTTGTTCCCATTATGTAAGTCCTCTCCAGTCTCTAGTTACACCAAGAATTGTTCCGCCAGTTCGACGTTGCCGCACAGGGCGGTTTGCCACGCGGTTTGTGCCTCTTCGCGCTTCCCCAAAGTCATGAGGGCATGGCCCAGATTCAGCATGGCCTGCCCGAAGCCGGGCCGCAGTTCCAGCGCCTGCCGGTAGTAGCGTACGGCCTCCGTGGCGCGCCCGCACTTCTGCAACAGCAGCGCTAAGTTGTACAGTAAGCCGGCGGTCGGCTCATCGAGACCCAGCAGTTGCTTGTGCAAGGCCAGGGCTTGTTCATAGTCCTGCTGCTGCAATGCAATCGATGCCAGGCAGCGCAACGCCTCGGGAGATCCGGAAGGCGAGCAGAGACTCTGGCGGAAAGTCTCCTTCGCCATCTCGATGTTGTGCATCTTCCAATGCGCGATTCCCACATTCACCAAGGCTTCGGGGCATTTCCCGGGAAGAGCGAGACAAGCCTGGAACGCCTGAATGCACGCCGGAAGATCGCCGAGTTGCAACCGCACGTAACCGAGCCGGAACCAGGCGTCCTGAGCCTCGGGATGGTATTCCACCAGCCGGGCGTAGAGGTTCCCGGCATACTGGAATTCTTTGCTTGTTTCGCAAATCAGCGCCAGGTTCCAAAGGGCGGTTTTGAGGCTGGGGGCCAAGGCCAGCGCGTTTTCGTAAGCCTCCCGCGCCGCTTCCCATTGTTCCATTTCCTGCAGAACGGTTCCCAGACTGAGCGCGGCTTCGGCCGATTGCGGATTGAGCTCGGCCGCGCGCGAATACGCTTCGGCCGCTTTCGGGTACAGGCTCAGTTTCTGGAGCGCCACGCCGCAATTGAACCAGCCGGCAAAGTGGGAGGGATGTGCTTCGACCAGCGTTGCGCAGAAGTGAAAGGCCGCATCGAAGTCGCGTCTGGCAAACGCGGACAGTGCGGCGCCCTCGAGCGCCACGGCGGAGGCGGGCTGAATTTCCAACAACCTATCCGCGCACTGCGCGAGCAGGTCGTAATCGCCATGGCCGATCGCCAGAGAGATGGTGTTGGCCAGTAACTCCTCCGACCGCGCGTCCCGCGACAAGAGTCTCTGGTAGGATTCAGACGCCTCACGGTAATGGCCAAGCAGGTGCAGCGCAACGGCTCGGCCCCGAAGGGCGGCCTCGCGAAACGGCTGACGTTCCAGGCATCTGTCGAAGGCGGCCAGGGCCTCCTCGGGACGTTCCAGGTGAAGTTGTGAGATCCCCAGGCCCAAGTGCGCGCTTGCCCGGCGCGAATCGAGTTCGGTCGCCTTCTGAAACCCCGCCGCGGCCTCTTCCCAGGCATCCTGCTTTTCCAGACAAACGGCCCGATTGTAGTGGGCAGTGGCATCGCCTCCCTCCAGGCGCAGGGCCTCTTCGTAGCTGGCCGCCGCCGCCTGGAAGCGTCGTAACTCAAATTGCATATGGCCGATTGCGCCCGAGAGCTTGGGCGATTGATGGCCCGCATCCCGCGCCTGGCAGAGTTCCGCGAGGGCTTCCTCCGTCTTCCCGGCAACCTTCAGCGATGCCGCATCGATCATGGATTCCGCCAGCGATGAATTCATTCGCCTCCCTCCTTCCGGCAAGTGGCTCGAGGATCCCACCCCAAGGGCGCAAGGCCACTCCGCGGAAGCGCGCAACGGGGTTCGGGCGCGACCGCGCAGCGCGAGCGGTCCGGTATCCCGGGACGATTCAGCGGCGCGGCTTCGGAGCGCAGAAAGTCCGGCGCCGGAACCCGGTTGTGACGTTCAATGGTGAGACCGCTCCAGATGGAAACCGAAGGCGGCGCCTCCGGCTGAAACCATAACGCCGAGTGCCGGGGCCACATGGGCGCGTCGACCGGTTCGGCCTCGACGGCCACGAACATCGCGGCCACCGGCTGGGACTCCCGCGCGCCGGCGCCCGATCGGGCAGACCGCTTGGCCGCCGCTCCGTTGTTATTGGCAGCGTTCTTTGCAGCCGGATGCGCACCGTTTCCCGCCGCTGGCGGCACGGTTGCGGACATGCCCGGAAACTCCATGCCTTTCATATCCGCAGGCTCCTTTTTACGGCAATCGCGAGCGAGGCAATGTCGTAGTGGGCGGGGCTCAAAGGAGCGTAGTCCCCGATCCACTGTCCCGTTCCAAACGCTTCGATAAAGGCCGTGCGCTGGTGAATCGACGGTCCAACGTTCTCGCCGAAGGTGCGTACTTGTTCGTCGATGTGCCGTCCGGCATCCGTACGGCGGTCGATTTTCGAGGGTACGATCAGGCATTTGGGAGCCACGCTGCGCCGCAGTACGCGCGCCTGGCGAATCAACTCCACCACGCTTCGCGTCGCCGCCAGATCCACACCGCTCCCGGTCACGGGAACCAGCACCAGGTCGGCGATCTTTCCCGCCGCCTGCGCCGCGGCTCCCACGTGGGCGGGCGCGTCCAGCACCACGTAGCGCTCATTTCTGGCCGCCACCTCACGCACCAGTCGCTGACCGTCCTCGTCGTTCTCCAAGGGCATGAACTCGCCGTGAACCGGCAGGCGGCCGTGAGACAACCATGAGGTGGCCGTCCCCTGCGAGTCGTTGTCGAGCAACAGAACCGAATCCCCGTTCCCGGCAAGCTCACAAGCCAGGTTGACGGCAATCGTGGACTTTCCGCAGCCGCCTTTAAGATTCAAGACAGCGATCACGATGGCGCGCTCGCGCGCCGTATACCGGACGGCGCCGGCGAAAAATCGGGTAAGTTGACCGGCGATCTGAGTTACCGAATGAGTGGACACGTTATTTGTTTGGATTCTCAAATACGAACTGGATTACCGCACTAACGGCGATCGGGTGGCCGTCCAGGGTAGCCGCTTTGTATTTCCACTGCAGGACGGCTGCGCGGGCGGATGCCGCCAGAAGCGGATCGCCACTCACCACCTTCACATTCTTCACGGCTCCATTCTCGTCGATCATGGCTTCCATCCGGACTGTTCCATAGAGACCGTGCTGGCGCGCCGCTGCAGGATATTCGGGCAACTTTCGGTCGAGGAGTTGCGCCTCCTGAAACTTCCCGCCGGTAGGTAGAGCGGGCGTTGCCGCGGGGGCTGAACCAGCGGCGCCGGGCGGCACGGGAGCATTGCCGGGTTTACCCAACACGGCAGGCAGGCCGGGAACCGCTTGCGCGGAAACGATCGCTCCCGTTGCCGGCGAAAACGGCAGTACCGAGCCCGAAGTCTCAACCGGCGCCTGCCTGGTGGCGGGCGGAACGAACGGCCGCAGCGGCCTGTCGGGCGGCGTCTCGGGCCGCGCTTTCCATTTCTCGGGAGCCGCACCGGAGGCCGCGAGAGGCGGGTGCGCCGGTGGCTGTGGCGATACCTCTTGCGGCGCTTCGGGCAGTCGCGCCGCGCCACCGCTGTCGGCCTCCCGCGCGTCCGGAAGAGGCGTTGCGGCCGAAAGCCGGATCGGCAACGGCGTGGCTTTGGGAGTGGAAATCGGTGCGCGGGCGCGCGAGAGCTTCCAGGCGGCGCCACTGGCCGAAACCAGCACTAACGATGCCGTCCCGGCGATCGCCGCTCGCCGGACGCGCGAAGGATGGCTTACGCGAGTTGTACCGCCAATCGCCCTACGGGTTTCCGGCTCGGGTAGCAGCGCAACGAGCGGCGGCGGTGGCGCGGGCGCCTCGGGCGCGCTATTGGCTTCCTCGACCACCGCGATCGCGTGCGGGGCTTCGCGGCCGAGCGCGGCCTGTGCGGCGATCAAATCCCTTTCCAGAATGGGATTGCCGGGAAACAGCGAAAGCAGGTTACCAAGCAGATCGACCGCCTGAGCGAACTGCTGCTGCTGCATCAGCCTCAGGGCCCTCTCGCGGCCACGCTCACAAAAGTTCTCTTCCTCAGTCGCCGCGCGCGCCTGCCTGACGGCGTCCAGCAGCGCCTGCGCCTCCGGGCGATCCTGCCCCATCAACCCCACCAGCACGCGTTCGGCTTCCTGTAACTGACGCCGGCCGAACAGGGTCTGGGCCGTTCGAAGTTCTTCGCGATATTTCCCCTCCGATTCCAGTTCCTCGCGCAACCGATCGAGCGCGGGTTCCGGTCCAATGGATTCCAGCCCTCTGCGAAGCGCCTGTTCCGCCTGTTCCGGTTCGCCGTCCGCCACGCACTGCCGTACTTCCGCCACGATTGCTTCACACTCGGAGCGTCTCAAACCGGCATCCGCTTCGCGCCGCAGCGGATTCAGGTTGGGCGCGCCCGGGAATTCGCTCTCGGTGGTGTCGAGCAGGGTGAGCGCCTGCCGCCAGGACTGCGCGGCGATCTTCTGGCCAATCAGCTCTTCGCGCCGCGCCAGCTTCATCTGGCGTTCATGGTCCGCCAGCCGGTCTCGAACGCGCCTGGCCGCGCCGGTCAACTCCTCCGACGCGGAGTATGACTGCAATGCCTCTTCCAGAATCGTCATGGCCGCCTGCCACTGTTGCAATTGCTCCAGCGCCTCGGCCCGCCCCAATGCGGCCTGTACGTGGCGGTTCTGCTCCCACTGCGGCAGCAGTGCTTCGAGCGCCTCCAGGCGGGAAGTCAGCGCCGGTTGGTCCGGCAGGCCGGCCGCTTTTTCCTTCAGGAAATTGGCTGCGAGATCGGGACGGTCGTGATCGAGAAGCCATTCCGCCTCCTCAAGCGCCGTTCGAGCCGTGGCGGCGGATTCGAACTTCCGCTGCCGTTCCTCCACTTCGCTGCGCCGCGCGGTAAGCGCCGCGTCGCCAGGATACGCAAGGAGGCCCGCATCCAGTGCCTGGAACGCCTTGTCGAATTGGGCCGCTCGCAGAAATTCTTCGTACTGCGCGACGGCGCGAGAGATGAGGCTTGCCCGCTCCAGTGCTTCCCGCGCCTCGGCGAGCAGATCCACCACCTCGGCTTGATCCGCCAGCTCGCCATTCGACGAGTTCAAACAGGCTATCGCCTCGCGGAGAAGTTGGAGCGGATTGTCGGACACTGCAACGGGCGCGGCGATTCGCGCTTCGGAATCGACCGTAGAGCTGTCCTCGGTTTCCCGGGCGCGAACCTGAGCAATTGCGCGCATTAGAGTAGACATGTGTATAACAGGCGGAGGATCGCACTGTCCACGGCAATACTGGACCGATCGCAGTGTTTTCCACAAGTTTCTGGAAGCTTGGAATGTGACAGTTTAGGAATGCCGGCTGTTCAAAGATTGTGAATAAAACGAGGGAGCGGATTTCTGTCGATCGAGAGTCCTAAGGGGAAAGCAGGGTTTCTCGACCTGCGGTTCAGTTTTGTCCGATGGCGCTGTAGGCAATAGTCCCGCCCGGGCAAGAGGAAAGTGGGCGAATAACAGCTCGACCTATTTCGCCATGAATTCAGGCGCGATCAGGGACATGGCCTTCACCATGGTCCGGTCCGCCGGCTTGGTCTGGGCGTACTCCGTCGCGCCCTGTTCGGGAAGCACCACCGTGGGCTTCCCGCGACCCTTCACGGCAATCGTGGAGACGTCGATACGCACATAGTACCGCTCTCCAGGCTTCAGGTCGAGCTGAACCTGATCCTTCTTGTCGGTAGACCGGAAGGTGTGCGTACCCGGGCTCAACGCCAGGATGACGCTCCGCCCGGATTGCAAACGGGCGACATCCATCTCATCGACAAAAATCGAAGGCCGGAACTCCTTCGACGTGACTCCCATGTCGCGGTACACAAAGACCCGCACCTTGCCGTCCTGTGCTGCCGGCGGGGTCTGCTGCGAAAGTTGGGACAGTTGGGCGCTGGCAACTCCCGCCGTTCCGATCAACGCGAGAAGTGCAAGTTGGAACCTGCCGGCTGCTGACATCGTCATCCTCCTGGGTTCTGGCGCCATACTAATCGAGCAGTATAGCACTCGCTCAAATCATCCCCTCCGTCTTCCACACGATGGCGAACCCCTTCGGTATCTCCGTGGATTTACCGCGCACCAGAAAGTAGGCGACGCCCGGCAGATTGGGAGTCCGGCCCTTCGGCCGAGCGGCTCGCTCAGCCCCCGCCGTCACCAGCGCTTCCACCCCCGAGGCGCGATCCGCTTTCTCCATTTCCGCGTAGAACCGCAACCGCGTTCCATCCACTTCGACGTCGGTGAACTCCAGCGCCACCAGGAAAGCGCCTGAATCCGGCGGCCGTTCCAGGCGGCGCACCCGCCCGCGGACCACCGCCCCGTCCGGAATCGCGGCCCTGGCGCCTTTCGCGGCGGTCACATTGGCGATTCGGGCGTCAATCGGCGCGCCGACCGCCATCTTGCCGGTGACCGCCTCCGACAGCGCGAGGGTTACGCGCAATCCCGCCGGGATGGCCTGCGACGCTCTGGCAAATTCGGCCCCCGGCAACATGAATGCCGGCGCCGCCGCGCCGGGCTCCGATCCCGCGGGCGCGAAGGAGATACTGCTCTGCGCTTCGAACGATCGGCAATGCGTGAGTTCCGCCAGGTTGCGGTTCACCTGCCCCGACCTCAACTCCATCCGGCTGTCCGCCGATTGCAATAGCATGATATCCCGCTCGCCGATCCGCACCGGCGCGTAGTCGAGCACGGCGGTGGAAGACGCCACTGGAAACTGGGGAGGGATGTCATCGGCCCGCACGTCCAGGCGCAGCACGTCCAGCGACTTCGGGTCCGCCCAAAACGTGCCCTTCGTTCCCGTGAGAACCTCAATATTGTTGCCCAGGCTCAACGTCTGATTGAGGCCCGGCAGGGTGAAATCGTATCGCGCGGCGCCGCGGCCGGCAAGATTCTCTTCTCCCCGATACTGGTAGAGAGCCGCCCCGCTGGCCACCACGTTGTCGAGATAGAGGCCGAAGAGACCGTTCTGACTGAACCCGCCGCCGGCGAACGCCTCCGGATGTTCTTCCGAGAAGTGCCGGTCGCCCGGCGCCGAGTACATTTCCTTGGCGCCGGTAAACAGGACTTCCATGCGCACGGTGTCCGCAAACCTGGCGTCCCAATCGCCCCTGGCCGGCTTACCATACCGGTGCACCGTCTCCAGACACGTATAGTCCAGCATGTGAGTGAGTTGCTGTTGGGTATGCGCCTTGATCCGCGAAATCAGGAGGTCTCCCGGTCGGAGATCCTGCGGCATCGCCAGAGCGGCCAGGAACGCCGCCAGAACGACGCTCGCGAAAATACCGCGGACAGGAATAGGAAAGGCCTCCGGTCATTGGCGATTATACCGCCGCGGATTCGGATGCAGGCCATTCCCGTTACTTCGCCAGCACCACCCGGCTGGCGCCCGGTCCGAGGGGTTCGGGCGGGACCCCGTCGCGCCAGCGAACCCGCGCCGCTACCGCCAGAGCCGCCAGGTAGAAGAGGCCGCCCATCACCAGCGTCTGCGTCAGACCCAGATAAATTGCCCCAACCAGGGCGCCCACCGATCCGAAAACACTGGCGGCGGCGTTCACAGACCAGGCCCAGCGGACGGACGGTGCGTGCCATTGTTCCAGGCGCTGGAGCGCCGCGGGAAACGGCATTCCCATCACGAATCCCAGGGGCGCGATCATCGCCACCGTCACCGCCATTTTGACTCCCCATGGCAGCCATACCAGCGTGGAGAGCGTGCCTGAAACCACCAACGCCAGCAGCGCCGACAGAATCGCGGCCAGCCCCAGGACCTTGATCAGCCGGCGGTCGCTGTCGCCTATCAGGCGGCGGCTGGCGTAGCTGCCCAGACCGCTCGACACCAGCATGGAGAAGATCACACCGGTCAACGCGTCGGTGGGATGCCCCAGAAACAGCACGAACTTCTGAATGAGCCCGGCCTCAATGAAGATGTACCCGGCGCCGATAAACAGGAAATACAAAAGGAAGCCGCGGACCCCACGCTGCCGCGGCAGGCGGGTTCCCAGCACCAGCGGCGGCGCGATCAGGATCAGCAGCGTCGCCACCAGGCTCACCCCCATCAGGCCGAACAGCAGGGGCGCCGCCTGGTTGGCGGCATTGTAATCGGCCGGGACATGCGGCGCCGTTAGGAAAAACGACCAGAAGTCGCGCGGCTGAACGGTGAAAAAAAAGAACGGCCGGTTGTCGGTGACCGGGGTGATATCGAAGGGGTAGGCCCGCTCGTAAGCGGCCGGGTCCGGGCTATGGAGCAGGTCGTAGAACGGATTGTGGACCTCCACGCCGGGAAGGTAGACGGCTTCCATGTGGGCGGCGTCGAACAGAGCGCGAGCGCGGTCGAGATCGGCTTGGGGAAACGGCTTGCGCGAAATCAGTACGGTGTCGCGCGCTCCCCCTCCCGCGGCCGATCCTTCGCGGCCCACGACGATATGCCGGTCGGCCGCGGTCTCGCCCAATTGGGACAAGGCCTCGCGCGCCAGGGCGACCAGGCGCAGGGATTCGCGCGGAGGGTCGAATCCCCAGCGGGTGAAGGCCACCATCCCATCCGCCGAGAGGTGCTGCAGATAGTCGCGGACGGCGTCCACTGTGTACAGATTGTTCTCGGACAGGGAGAACGCGCCGGCCGCGGTAGAGGCCCACGTATCCACCAGTGTGGCCTGCACCACCTGGTATTGTTCGGTGCTGCGCCGGACGAAGCTGCGCCCGTCCTCCACCCAGATGTGGACTCCGGGACGCGTGTACAGGTAGTGGCTCAGCGCGGGATACCGCTCGCGCATGATGGTGGTGGCGATGATGGGGTTGATCTCCACCCCGGTGACGTCGTGGCTGCCGCAGGCCAGTGCTCGCGCCACATCCCATCCGCCGCCGGGCGCGACGATCAGCGCCTTGGCGCCGGGGCGAACGGCGTACGGCAGCGCGGGACCCTGCTCCAGCAGGTCGTGACGGTCGCGCGGAGTCAGATGGTCGAGATCGAAGGTGGCGATATCCGTCGAAGCGTCGGCGTCGATCAGGATGGTCTGGCGGCCCTCCGGCTTCCTGTCGACCAGGGCGACGCGGGAAAACGAATTCCACCGGACAAAGGTTTCGACCGGGATATCTTTCCCTTTAGCGTGGCGGATGTCGAGAATGTGATGGCGTTTGTTGTAGGTGAGGAACGCCACCAGCAGCAGGGCCAGAGCCACCGATGCGGCGCGTCCCCGAACCGAGCCGGCCATGCTGTGCCAGATGGCGGCCGCGGCGGCGAAGATAATGGCGGCGGCCAGCACGGTGCTTTCGCCATCGAAGATGCGGAGCAGTCCGAGCAACAGCAGGCAGCCCGCCGCTGCGCCCAACAGGTCGAAGCAATACACCCGGTTGACGCGCTCCATGGTCTCCGAAATCGCCAGGGAGACAATGGCGCCCGAGATGAAAAACGGCAAGGCGGTGGTGAAATAGATCGCCGGCAGCGCCCAGAACGCGCCCCAGCCGAGGCCGCCGGCATCGCCCTTCCGGGCGAGGATCACGACCAGGGCCACCACCACCAGCAGGCCATTCAGGGCGCTGAGCCGGCCCAACTTCAGAAATAGCGGCGCCTTCCAGCCGGCGACGATGTAAGAGAACACTCCGCCGGCTCCCAATCCGAAGAGCGCAATAGAAATCGCCAGAAAGGCGAAGTGATAATACAGCACGACGGAAAAAATACGGGTCAGGGAAAGTTCCACCAGCAGGGTCGCCATGGTGGTCAGGGCTACGCACAAATAGATCTGGGCCCAATACGAAGTGGCCGTTTTTCCCAAGCGACTTCCATGGTAGCAATGTGGGACAGGGTGGCGGCCCGCGGCGGGTTGGCGCGCCTACTGGACGGTGATCTGGTAGGCGTTGCTGAACGTGCCGTCCGGGAAACTGACGACCACGTTCACCGTGCCGGTGGGGCTGTTCGGAGGAATTACGACGTTGATCTGATAGAGCCCGGCATAGGGGGGCGCCAAACCGTCGAAGAACGGCGGCGCGGTAGCCGGCGCAACGATGGAAGAGCCCGAGCCGAAGGACACCGTCGGCGTATCGACCAAGTTGGCGAATGGCGCACCGGGAGCCGGTTGACCGGCTGTCACCGCCGGAGAAGTGGGCCCCATGCCGATGGACCAGATGATCAGCGCGTCTCCGGCGTGCGCGGGATTCGCGGCGTTCGGCACGCTGTAATCGGCCTTGGTGATCACGATGATTGCGGGAGCCCGGGCGGCTACAGGAACCGAAACCAGGTTGCCGAGTATCCCGTTGTCCGATACCTGGACCACGGCGGTTCCGGTCGCGGTACCGAGCGGAACCTGGAAGGCCAGTTGGCCATAGAAGGCATAGAACAGCGGAGCCGCAACGCCATTGACCGTTACCGATGCGCCTCCCAATGTGTTGGGCAGCGGCGGCGCCGGTCCGGCGGTGTAGGCGTTGGGCGCGGCGGCGAATGAAAACTGCTCTCCCTTCGCCACTACAATGTCGCCGGGCGAAACCGAGCCTCCAGGCGTAAACGTGGCGTTGTCGACCACCCCTTGGTAGTAGATCAGCGGCGCACCTTGGGCGACTACCTGCATCGTCACGGGTACCGGAGTCAGCGTATTGACGGCGTTGGTGGTAAAGGTCAGCGTGGCGCTGCACGTGCCCACGGGTTGCCCGGTGGGATCTAAGGTGAGGGCCGCGCCCGTCGAGGTTGGCGTGACGGTCAGCCAGGTGGCGCCGCAGGTTGAAATGGCGGGGGTCGCGGCCGTAACCGTCAAGGTCCCCAGGCCCAGGTTGGTCAGCGCGATGCCGGCAAAAGGAGAGCTCGCGGGCGGCGCGGCTTGCGCCAGCCGAACCGAAACCGGCGCGGGCTGTTGCGCGATCGGTTGCGTAGTGACGTTCATGGTCACGGCGATGGTCTTGTTATCGCCCGGGAAAGTCGAGCTGCCAATAGGCGTCAAACTCATCGAACCGGTATACGTACCGGGCGGGTTGGCGGCCGTGGGGGCGATTTCAACGTACCAGGGATAGACAAACCCAAAGCTGCCGCTGCCGGTAATGGTCATGCTCAACCAATTGTTACCGTCCTGGGTGGTGGCTCTCCATCGCAGGTCGCTGTTGGTCGGCGTGGGAATGGTGACGACGCCATTCGGCGCCACATACGCAACGATACTGGAAGGCGCCGCGCCGCCCATATTCACGGTTACGGTGATGGTCTGCGGCGCATCGACGGTAGCGGCCGTCCCGTTCACCGTGAGGACGCCGGTTTGCATGCCGGACGCGAGCGACGCGGTATTCAGCGCGACGCTGATGGGAATGCACGTCGTGGCCAGAGTGGTGGTGGTACAGGGCGCTGGAGCCCCAACCGTTGCCGCAGCCCATGGGACCGATGAAGTAACGGTCAAGGCGAGGGCGCCATCGCCGGCATTGTAGGCCTCCACGATCTGCTTCGGCCCGTTGGAACCGACCGCGATACTGGCCGGCCCGACCGTCGAACTCGCCAGGCGCAACATAGGCGCCGCGATAGCAAACGGCGTGAGACTTAGAGCTGCGCAGCTCGATGCAAGAAACCGGAGAACCCTTAGACCCACTCGAGAGCACCCTTCTTGTATGCCCAAACGTACCCCACAGCCAGGATGGCCAGGAACACGGCGACTTCCGTAACTCCGAACCAGCCCCAATTGCGATAACGGACCGCAAAGGGAAACAGGAAGATGGTTTCCACGTCGAAGATTACAAATAGAATGGCCACAATATAAAACCGCACCGTGTACCGGCCACGCGAATCCGAGGCGGCCTTGATCCCGCACTCGTACGCCTCCAGCTTGGTCTGGGATGGCGCGGACGGACGGATCAGCTTGGCCCCCATGAGGGCGACAACCGGGAACAGAATCGCCACCACCAGGAAGATGAAGATCGGGAGATAGCCGCTAGGCATGGCCACAAATATACCATGTGGTGTCCGGGAGCGGCAGTAAGAAACGGCACGGAACCGACAGGTTTCCGGATCGGCCCTCGCGTGACCACCTTGAGGCATCCGGCGCCTTGCGCACCGCCTGTGTATCGCCGCCCATTTCCAGTTCGTGCGCCAGCTCGCGGAGACTTCCGGGACGGATCATCGAAGGCAGTGGGCGCGGGGCGCTCCGGCCGCCGCCCGCGGGCTACTCGCCTGAATTGCGGCGGCCGGACGAAGTACCCGGCATTCTGCACGAGCTACCCGTGCCGCAAGGCGGCAGGGACGCAGGGCATGTATTCCAGTCGGGCGCGGTAACGGAGAAGTCCTCGCGACGGGGGCTTCTTTCACGCTCGCGGGGGTTCCCACCGTTTTGTTGGCGAAATCGGGAAGACCTGTTCCTGACCGTCTTCGGCTTCAGCCGCCGTGGCTCCTTGGCCGGCCTCCACCTGGCTCAACTCGCCTTCCGGAGTACATCCTCAACCGCCTCTGGATGTTTTGCGATGACGGCCAGAAGCACGCGCGTCGGTGCGTCCGGGCGCGACCTGCCTTGCTCCCAGTTTCTGAGCGTGCCCGGCGGGAGACCGAACTTTATAGCGAACTGCGCCTGGCTGAGACCCATCTTCGTCCGAACCTCTCTTACGTCTACACCCGGCACATGCACCAGCGTCACGCGGACGTTTTCGTTCTCGCCGTGCGTCCACGCAATCGCCTGCTCCAGCCCCTCGATCATGCGTGCGCCGACGGTGGGCCGCTTTTTCACCATACCGCTCACCCGCTTCGCCGCGCGCTTGGTTTTCGCCTTCGTTTTCACTGTGTCCTCCTATCTCTTCGCCGGATACCCCGCCACCAGGATCGGAACCAGCCGCTTCATCGCTTTGCGTTCTGCCTTGCTGAGATCCGCCTTCTCGTTTTTTCCATAGGCCGCCAGCAGGAACAACGGCAGTCGTTCGTTGTGGAAGTAGTAGATCACCCGCGCGCCGCCGCGTTTCCCTCGCCCGGCCGTTGCCCAGCGAATCTTCCTGACGCCGCCGGTCTCCGGCATGATTTCACCAACCTCGGGGTTCGCGCCCACAAACATCACCAATTCTTCGCGCTCCGAATCCGACATCAGCCGTTTCGCGTCCTTGAGGAAGGGCGCGGTCTCGACGACCGGCATCGCGGTGTCCGCCATGCACTCCTATTATACGCAATTTGCGTACTCCGCACGAGAAGGCGTTCTGGATGTCGGGCCGCTTACGCTCACGGTTCCGTGTGGCGTTGCCGCGCCAAAGTCCGTTCACAACTTTTTTCAGTTTTCTTAAGTCTCTCCTTACCTGGAGGTTAGCGGCAATTTCGAGATACCGATCGGGCGATTTTTGAGGGGTCGCGTGCCATGCTGAAAGCGGGGTTCGGGACAAGATGTCCCGAGCTCATCCCTTAACCATTTTAGATTCAATAAAGCAAGGCGTTCGCCGGGACAAGATGTCCCGGCGAGGCCAGGAGTGCGTATGAACGAACCGACGATCCAGCCCGACGTAGCGCGGATGAGCGAGATCGAGCTGGGAAAGATATTGGGAGAACGGAAGGCGTTCGGCCTGGTGGCGGGACGCTGTTCGGCGGCGCAGGCGGCCGCCCTGAAAAAGATCCGCGACGAAAAAGCGTACGAATGCATCGCCCCCACCTGGGATGAATTCTGCGCCACGGAGCTGCGCATGAGCAACCGTCACGCCAACCGCATCATTCGCTGGTTTGAGGAATTCGGCCAGGCGTATTTCGAGATGGTGCAACTGACACCCATCTCGCCGGAAGAGTATCGCGGACTGGCTCCTGTGATTATCGACAACCGGCTCCAACTCAACGGCCAATCCATTGCGCTGATTCCGGAGAAAGCCGAGGAAGTTGCCTCGGCCATCGCAGAAATGCGCAAGATGGCCGCGGCCAACAAACCGCTGGGTTCCCGGGACAAACGGATTGCGTCGCTGGAACGGCGGTGCGGCAAAGTAACCGCGGAGATCGAAGACCTCAGCGATAAGGCATCGCCGGAGGAGCGGCTCGCCTTGTCCTCCCTCCTGATGAAGATCCTCGAAGCAGTGGGAAGGATCGGACTGGAGATATAAGACTTTGGGAGGCGGGCCGGACTGGCCCGCCTCCATTCTGCCGCCCGCGAACCGCAGCCACCGGGAACCGGCCGGGGAATGGTGGCCGATTTCAACCGGTTTGGTGATCCGCAGCCAATGGCGATCGCGTCAGCTGATTGAGGACAAATACACATAGAGGTGGCAGAGCGATTGCATGTAACCAAAGCGGGTATCGACGGATCTAAGTAACCAGGAGGAGGTCGAACATGAAAAAAGGATTGCTGACACTGGCGTTTGCGTTGATGACATTGGCGCCCATAAGCGCTTCGGCCGCCGTCCGAGTATTTGTTGGCGGCGGATATGGTGGTTTTTATGCCCCGTATTGGGGGCCTTATTACGGCTACGGCTATGGTTACGGCAACTACCCGAACTCGGGTGAAGTGAAACTGGACACCAAGGTGAAAGACGCCGAGGTATTCATCGACGGCGCGTACGCCGGCACAACCCACGATAACAGGACAATGCATCTGCGTCCCGGCAATTACAACATCGAGATCAAAGAAGGCGGCAACTCGCGTTACGCCGAAAAGATCTTCGTAGCGGCCGGCAAGACGGTGCATCTGCACCCTGAGCTGTAAAACAAACTTCACAGTTTACAGTAGACAGTTCACAGTTACGCAAGACCTGCGGTCTTACTGTGAACTGTTTACTGTATACCGGCAACTTACTTCACACGCCCGAGTTCGTGGGCGGCATACTCATAGGAAATCAGCCGCACACCGGACGTCGTACACCGGACTACCACTTGATACGCGGGCGGAAAACCGCTCAGGCCGGCTGAGGTAAAGCGGTTCCTCATTTCGCGCATATGTTCCGGCGAGCAGAAGAACTCCACCGCCGCCTGTATGCCGGCTGAACCCTGCCCCGACACCACGACCGTCCTTTTCAATTTACCGGCCGCATCCCTGGTGGTGATTACGCTCAAGAGGCCATACATCACCGGGCTGACCGGCCCCACGAACCGCACGTTCTGCCCGGCGGGTTTGCGTTGATCGTATACCGCGAACTGGTCGGTATCGGTGTAATCGATGGTCAGTGGCAGGTCCCGCAATAGCGTTCGGGCGGCTTCACTGTTGGTTCCGGTGCCAAGCAGGACCGAGTTGCGGCCGCGCAATGCCGCTGCCGGGGCTTCGGATTCCGGAAGAATCTGATAGGCTCCCCCAAACGCCTGTCGCATGTTGCTGACCATCGCCGCCGCGGCTAATTCCGCCAGGGGAACGGACAGTTGGACGGGCTCCATAAAGAGTTGTGTCCCAGGCGCCAGGGGACGATTGGGGCGATACAGACTCTCAATTCCATCGGGCGCCGCCTGCCGCCACTGGTAGGGTCCAATGTGCGGCCGAACCACCATGTGCAGGTTGGTGGCGATGGAAATGAGCAATTCATCGCCGGGTTCGGCCAACGGTCCCCAGGCTTCGCGTAGAACGGCGGGCGGACGCTGCCGCGTGAAATACCAGCCGCCGGCCGCTCCCACCGCGATTCCCGTCAGAAGCACGATCGCCAATGCCGCCGGGAAACGCCGCTTCCGGACCTCGGCGGCCGGAGGGCTGACCGGAGTGACATCCACCCTGGGTTCCTGGACCTGCGGCTCGGCTTGGTGGCGTGCATAATAGGGCACATAACCGCCGCGCGGGACGCGGATTTGAATCGGAGCGGCCGGGTTCTCCGTTGAATAGTACTTTTCCAGACGCTGGCGCAATTCATAAGCACGATTGCGGACCGAGGAATCGTCCGTCAGGCTGAAGTCTTTGCGCCGTCCCAGAACGTCGATGGCGATCTGGTATTCGGTCAACTCCTCGCCATGGCCGGCCAGCTCGCGCTCGCAGATGTAGCGGAGCAGGGCCCGCAGTTGCACCGAACGGGCAAAGGACTGGCCGTTCAGGGCCGCCTCCAGCGCCTCGCGTTTTTCGCTCTCCGTAACCGGATGTTCCGACGTAACCATCTGAAATGACAATCAGATTATAACTCCTCCAAACCGTTTGCGAACGTTAAGAAAACAGCGGAACACTTCCATGGGCGTCCGCGCGGATGTACTACAAGGTATCTCTCCCAAGTTTCTCGCTATGGAGGAAGGTTATGTCCTTGTTGACAACGCTCAAGACGCCGCTGCACGTCACCATCGCGGCGGCTCTCCTATTTTCCATCCCGCTGTGGGGCCAGGAGTTTCGAGGAACAATCACCGGTACGGTGGTTGACCCCACTGGGGCTGCGATGCCCAAAGCCGATGTGGAGGCCCGCAATACCGATACGGCCGCAATCACCAGGGCCAAAACCGATGACTCCGGGGTGTACACCATTCCCTTTCTTTTGCCGGGAACTTATACGCTGACGATTACGGCCAACGGCTTTAAGAAGGCGGTGCGGGAACACATCGAAGTCCACACCGGCGACAAAATACAAACCGACGTGCAGATGCAGGTGGGCGCCACCTCCGAAAGCGTCACCGTGACGGGGGAATCGGAGCAACTCCGAACCGCCACCGCCTCGATGGGCCAGACCATTAACCTTACCGAGACGCGCGATCTGCCCATCATGGGACGCAACACCTACATGCTGGCCGATCTGACCACGGGCATGTATTCCGCCCTGAACACCACCTCGCAGGCTAGCGGGTTCGGCCGTCCTTTTGACGGAGCGTCGGCGCAGATGTCGTCGGAAGGCATTGGCAGCCAATACCAGATCATGCTGAACGGCATTCCCAACGCTCCCGAAGAGCGCGGTTCGGCGGCCATCTATGTAGGCTTTGTGCCATCGCCCGACTCCGTCGAGGAAGTCACGGTGCAGACGCACACCTACGACGCGCAGTACGGCCATAGTAGTGGCGCCGTGGTGAATGCGGTCCTGAAAGGCGGCACCAACACGCTCCACGGGGCGATGTACGAGTTTTTCCGCAATAACGACCTGAACGCCAATAACTTCTCCGGCAATGCGGCCGGCGCCGCGCGGGGTGTGATGCGCTGGAACCAGCCGGGCTTCGTGATCGACGGGCCGGTATGGCTCCCGCATATTTACAACGGCAAGGACAAGACGTTCTTCATGTTGAATATGGAGTGGATCCGCAACGCCAGCCCCATGCCGTATACCGCCTCCTACCCCACGGCGGCGGAGCGCACTGGCGACTTTTCGAGCCTGGTCAACGCCAGCAACCAGCCGGTGATCATTTACGACCCTTCCAGCTATACCCTGACCAACGGCCTGTACCTGCGGCAGCCGTTTCCGGGAAACAAGATTCCCGCCAGCGAGATCAACAAGATTGGCCAGAACCTGATCGACGATTATCCACTGCCGAACCTGGCTGGGACTGCGGGAGGCTTCAGTAACTACGTAGTCAGCCCCAATTCGGAGCAGGATAAGTATCATTCCATCTCCTCGCGCGTGGACCATCAGATCAACGAGAAGAACCGGCTGACCATGATGGGCTTCTCCAATGTCCGGCACCAGTTGTTTCCCGAATATGGATGGGCGAATCCCGCCGCCAGTCCCGGATACCTGCACTTTCGCAACAATCACGGCGGCAGCATCGACTGGACCCGCACCATCTCGCCCAGCACGGTTCTGGACGTGAAATACGGATTAATCTTCCACCCCTTCCAGGTGGGACTCTATGGCGACAATTACGACATCAGCAAGCTGGGCTTTACGCAGCAGTTCATCTCTCAAATTCCGCACGAGAACTACCCCGGCCTGAGCATCTCGGGCGGCTATACCGGGACCATCGGCAACGCGGGCACCGGCACTCCCAGCACCAGCCAATACAGCACCACGTTTGACCAGTCGCTTTCGGCAACGGTCAATAAGACTATGGGCAAACATAGTCTGAAGATGGGCGGGGAGTTCTACCTCATGAAGGCCAATAACAACACGTCCCCCTCCAACATCAACTCATTCAGCTTCAGCGCCGGTTTCACGCAGCAGAACGCGCTGACCGGCAGCGCCACGGCGGGCAACCCGTTCGCTTCGCTGCTGCTCGGCTGGCCGTCGGGGGGTGGATACAGCAACAACATCGCGTCGGCCTATGAGCAGTTCTATCAGGGATTCTTCGTGCAGGACGACTGGCGCATTACGCCCAAACTGACCATCAATCTGGGCCTGCGCTGGGAATACGAATCGCCCATGACCGAACGCTACAACCGCCAGAACGACGGGTTCGATTTCACCGACGCCAACCCCCTGCAGGCGCAAGTGCCCAGCCTCCAACTGCTGGGCGGGTTGCTGTTCACCACGAGCAGCAATCGCCTGCCCTTCAAACGCGACTTGAACAACTTTGGACCCCGCATCGGCGCGTCATACCGGTTGTTTCCGAACACGGTGTTGCGCGGCGGATTCGGCACCAATTATTCGGTCACTTTTCAGACGGGCGGAAACACCGGCTTCAGCACCAGCACCGGCTACGTTGACTCCAACGACGCCAATCTGACGCCGGCCAACGGCCTGACCACTCCATTCCCCGGCGGAATCCTTTCGCCCACCGGCCGCAGTTTAGGGCTGGCGACTTCGGAGGGGCAGAGCTTCACCTTCGCCGATCCCGACCGCACTATTCCCAAGGTCTACAACTACTCTCTGGCGCTGCAGCAGCAACTGCCCATGCATATCCTGCTGGAAGTGGCCTTCGCGGGCAACTACGCATCGCAGCTGTCTGTATCGAAGAGCATCGATTACCTGCCGCGTTCGTTCTATGCCTTGCCGGGCAACCCCATTCCGGTACCCAGCACCACGCTGGTGGGCCAGGTGACGAATCCCATGGCGGGCCTGATTCCGGGATCCAGCCTGAACAACGCAACCGTCGCCTACCAGACCTTGCAGATGCAGTACCCCGAGTTCACCGGGGTCACCGAATCCACCAACCCCATCGGGCAGAGCGTCTATAACTCGATGCAGGTCTCGGTGGAAAAGCGCCTGGCGAAAGGGCTGCAGGGACGCATCAGTTATACCTGGGACAAGATTTTGCAGGAAACCGGCTATCTGAACAGCCAGGACGCTTGGTCGCAGTTGCAGCGCGTGCAGTCCGGGGAGCCGACGAAGGTAATGACCGTAAGCCTGACCTACATGCTGCCGATTTTCGCCAACAGCAAAGGGTTTGCGCACAACGTATTGGGCGGCTGGGAAGCCAACGCCATTGTCCGGTATCTCAATGGATCGCTGGTGGGCCAGCCGGGCGGCGTGTATTCCACCGGCATCAACCCGAAGCTGAGCGACCCGACCTATCAGCAGTGGTTCAATACGTGTACGCTGAACACCTCCGGCGTGCGCCAGAACTGCGCGACCGCTACCCAGCCGGTGGCCTTCATCCAGTTGCCGAATTATACCCTGGCTACGCTGGACGGTCTGCCGGGTATACGGACGCAGGTTCCCACCACCATGGACTTTTCGTTGTTCAAGACGTTCCAGATCCACGAAAGGGCCAAACTGCAATTCCGCGCCAACGCCTATAACGTGGCGAATACCCCGATTTTCGGCGCTCCCAGCAGCACCAGCGGCGTAATCGGCATCGGGCAGGCGAACGATCCGCGAATCGTCGAGCTTGGGCTGAAGCTCAACTTCTGACGCGTCATAGGCAGTCCAATGAACAAGCCAAGGCCTGACCGCCGCCTGCGCTGTGCGGGCGGCCTGGTCCTGGTGGCGGCGCTTGCCGTCCCTATTTTGTGCGCGCCCGATCGCGACGCGCTGCGGGAAGGCTTCCTCAACCCGCCACCGGAAGCCCGTATGCGGTGCTACTGGTGGTGGCTGAACGGCAATACCACGGAGGCCGCCATTACCCGCGACCTGGAGCAGATGAAGGCCAAGGGGTATGGCGGCGCTCTGCTGGTGGACGCCGACGGTTCCAGTCAGCAGGGCAACCGGGAAGCGCCCGCCGGTCCCATGTTCGGCAGCCCGGCGTGGCGCGCGCTCTACCTTCACGCGCTGCATGAGGCGCAGCGGCTCGAGCTCGAAATCAGCCTGAACATTGTAAGCGGATGGAACCTCGGAGGGCCGATGGTGACGCCCGGCCAGGGAGCCAAGCTGCTGACCTGGTCGCGCATCGCGGTGGAGGGTCCGGCCGAAGTGAAGCGGGAATTGCCGAAACCCGGGTCGGACCACGGCTTCTATCGCGACATCGCCGTGCTGGCCTACCCGCTGCGCCATGGAGCCGCGCTGCCGGGCAACCGGCGGCCCATCCGGCAACTGGCCATCAAGTCGGCAGCCACGGAATTCGGCATGTCGATGCCCAAGACCGCGCCCTTGCTGGAAGATTACCCGGCCACGGCGGGGGAAGAAGACGCCGAGATTCCGGACGTGCGCGATGTGACAGCCAACATGGCCGCGGACGGGCAGTTCACCTGGAGCGTCCCGGCGGGAAGCTGGGAAATCCTGCGCATGGGATACGCAGCCAGTGGAGCCAAGGTCTCCACGTCGAGCAATGCGTGGCAGGGCCTCGCGATCGATTACCTGGACCGCGGGGCGCTCGAAACCTACTGGAACCAGAACGTGGCGCCGCTGCTGGATGCCGCGCGCCCCTACCTGGGCCGAACCCTGCGGTACTTGGTGTCCGACAGTTGGGAACTGGGCGGCATCAATTGGACGGGCAGATTCCGCGAGGAATTCCGCCGGCTGCGCGGTTACGACCTGTTGCCGTACCTGCCGGTGATGGCCGGCCGGATCGTGGGCAGCCGCGAAATCAGCAATCGGTTTTTGAACGATTTCCGAAGGACCGTCGGAGACCTGATCGTCAGCGAGCACTATGTACCGTTCGCGGAACTGGCGGCGCGCTACGGTCTGGGCACGCATCCGGAATCCGGCGGACCGCACGGAGCGCCGCTCGATGCGCTGGAAACGCTGGGCGCCGGTTCGTTCCCGCAGACCGAGTACTGGGCGCCCTCGGCGACCCACCGCACACGCGACGACGAGCGCTTTTTCGTCAAGGAAGGGTCGAGCGCCGCGCACATTTATGGAAAGACCCTGGTGGCCGACGAAGGCATGACCAGCATCGGCCCGCAATGGGAAGAAACGCCCGCGAGCCTGAAACCGGCCTTCGACCAGGCCGTGACCGAAGGAATGAATCGCCTGGTCTGGCATACCTTTACGTCGTCGCCCAAAGAGATGGGATTGCCGGGGCAGGAGTATTTCGCGGGATCGCACCTCAACCCCAATGTCACCTGGTGGCCGCAGGCAGGCGCGTTCATCGCGTACATCAACCGCACCGATTTTCTCATGCAGCAGGGCCAACCCGTGGCCGACGTGCTCTACTACTACGGCGACCAGGTCCCCAATTTCGTGCAGCTCAAGAGCGCGGACCCGGCCAAGGTGCTGCCCGGCTACGACTATGACGTCACCGACGAGCAAGTGCTGACCCATCGCCTCTCCGCGCGGAACGGCCGCATCGAACTGCCCGAGGGGATGACGTACCGGCTGTTGGTGCTGCCCGATCGGCCGTCGATTTCGGTGGAGGCGATGCGCGCAGTCCGTAAGCTGGTGTCCGACGGCGCCGCGGTGCTTGGCGGCAAGCCGCTGCGCTCGACCGGCCTCGCGGGGGACGAGGAAGTGCGCGGTCTGGCGGCGGAAGTCTGGGGCGATTGCGGCCGGAACGGCGTCAAAGAGCGGCACTTCGGTAAAGGTACGGTGTACTGCGGCGAGACCTCGCGGGAGGCGCTGACAGCCCTCCAGGTTGCGCCCGATTTCGAAGGCGCGGGACTCGACTACATCCACCGGCGGACCGCCGATGCGGACATCTACTTCATCCGGAATACGCGGCCGGAGCCGGTATCGGCGGACGTAGTACTGCGGTCCGCGGGGAAGGCTCCGGAGCTGTGGCATCCCGAAAGCGGACGGATGGAGCCTCAGGCCGTGTACCAATCGACCGCGGATGGCCGGACGCGAATGCCTCTGCGGCTCGAGCCGAATGGCAGCGCGACGGTGGTGTTGCGGGAGCCCGTGGGCGAGCACCTGGTGGCGATTACTCCCGGGGCCGAAGTGAGGTTGCGGGAAGGAGGCAGCGTCGAACTGGAGACAGGCACGGCGGGGAGCTTCAGCGCCACACTGGCGAGCGGCGCGACCCTGCGCGCGGAAGTCCCGGCGGCGGGCGAGGTCCGCGCGGTGGAGGGTCCGTGGAGTCTTTCGTTCACGCCTGGTTGGAACGCACCCGCGAAGATCGGTCTGGAGCGGCTGGCGTCGTGGACGGAGAATGCCGATCCGGGGATCCGCTACTACTCGGGGACGGCCACCTATAAGGCGCGCTTCCTGCTGCCGGAGCGGCTGGACGCGTCCGAGCGGCTGTACCTGGACTTGGGCAGTGTGCGTGAGATCGCCGAAGTGCACGTGAACGGACAGAGCCTGGGAATTCTCTGGAAGAAGCCGTTTCGGGTCGCGCTGGGAGCGGCGGCGCGGCCAGGATGGAACGAACTGGAGGTCGCGGTGACGAATCTGTGGCCGAACCGGCTGATCGGCGATCAACAGGTGGCAGTTGAGAAACGGCTGACGCGGACCAATATTACGAAATTCCGGGCGGACTCGCCGCTATTGCCGTCGGGATTGCTGGGGCCGGTGACGGTGGAAGGCGCGCGGGTGGTTGCATTCGCGAAATGACCATGGTATTATGACCATGGTATGAAAAATAAAACCGCGGTTGGCGCCGGAGAATTCAAGGTCAAGTGCCTTCATATTCTCGATGAAGTGTATACCACCCGCATGGAAATCGTGATCACCAAGCGGGGCAAGCCGGTTGCGCGTTTGGTGCCGGTCGACGATGAGGCTGCTCCCACCTTCGGCCGCATGAAGGGAACGGCAGAGATCCTAGGCGATCTTGTCGCACCCGTCGGCGAGACCTGGGACGCGGATGCCTGATGCAGCGGAGGCGCCGCTGCTCCTGGATACGCATTACTGGATCTGGCACCAATTAGGCGACCGGGAGCACGCGCCGGATTGGGTGGTGGAGTCCATCGAAAGGGCCGCCAGCAGTGGACGTCTGCTGCTGTCGGCCATTTCCGTATGGGAACTCGGGATGCTGGAATCCAAGGGGCGAATCCGTTTGCAATCTTCCTGCGAACAATGGGTGACGGAGGCGTTGGCGATGCCGGGGTTGACGCTGGCGCCTCTGACACCGGAGATCGCTGTGGACAGCAGCCGGCTGCCGGCGCCGTTTCATGGGGACCCGGCGGACCGGATCATTGTTGCCACCGCTCGGAGGATGCGCGCCAAACTGGTTACTTGCGACGAGAAGCTCCTGGAATATGGCCGCTTACGGCACATCACTGTTCTGTAAGTCGCAGCCATGCCGTCGAGCGGCCTCCACCTCGTCGGCAAGCTTGGTGGGCTGCGGGATCGCGTCGCCATCTTCCCGCATGCCCTGCAAGTGCAGCGCTACGGCGATCAGCACGCCGGCCTCGATGGCTTTCGGGTCTTGCAGCCAGGTGACCCGCCTGACGGGACTTCGCCCATCGCTCAGCGGCGAGTCGAAGCGCCGGGTCGGAAAGAGCAAGGCAGCGGTCCGGAGTGGCCTTTACGAAAACCTCCAACCTCGCGACGCTGAAGGTCTTGTTTGCACGCAGGAGTTCTCGCCTCATCTCGTAACAAGCGATGGCGGGTACGATGATCTCGTGTCTCCTCTTTAGACAACCCGAAAGCCAATCTGTAATCGCGACCACCTCAGCGTTGCACTGCGGGTGTGTGATCGGGCCAAGCGGCCCGAGTCGAGGAAAATAAACCGGCTCCCGGAAAGAGCGGCCGCTCCCCGGTAAGCGCCCGGTTCTCATTGCCCGCTTGAACTCCTCGATTTCTTCATCCATCGCGCGAAGTAGTTCCGGGTCGCCGGTGGCGTCCGTGCGCTTCCAACTATCGAGAAGATCGATGGTAGTCCGGTCGATGGGCGATTCCGGCTCGCGCCGCACATCCTTACCGTTTGCTCCCCGCTTCAATCTTTACCCCCGCTTGCACTCCTCCTGCCAATTCTGCTATCTTGTAAAGGTTTCGCGAGAACAGCTTTCAGCTCCTGTGCTACCACCCTCGTGTGGGGGTCCGGCCGGGGGTGAGGCCCCGAGGTTCCACCGGTTACTCCGGTTGGTGACATGGGCCTGTCCGAAGCAATTATCCTCGCAGTTGCGGCCGTAGTCGGAATCGTGGTCAAAGCCGGTCGCGTCACTTTTTGATCTACATCGCGATGAGGAAGATTCGTGCCAACGTTTAACCAACTTGTGCGTCTCGGCCGTAAGCCGCCACGCTGGAAGACTTCGAGTCCGGCGTTGAATAGCTGCCCGCAGAAGCGCGGTGTCTGTACTCGCGTGTACACCTCCACTCCCAAAAAGCCCAACTCGGCGCTGCGGAAAGTGGCCCGCGTGCGGCTTACCAACGGAGTCGAAGTGACCACGTACATCCCCGGTGTCGGCCACAATCTGCAGGAGCACTCCATCGTGCTGATCCGCGGCGGCCGTGTGAAGGATCTGCCGGGCGTGCGCTACCACGTCATTCGCGGCGCGCTGGATACTGCCGGCGTGGCTAACCGCAAGCAAGGACGGTCGAAGTACGGAGCCAAGAGGCCGAAATCGTAGGAGCGAGACAGTAGGAACGTATGCCACGCAGAAGAAGAGCCGTTGTTCGTGAGGTCCTGCCGGATCCGGTGTTCAATTCCACGCTGGTCGAGCGGTTTGTGAACTCCATGATGTGGGAAGGGAAGAAGACCGTCGCGCAGGGCATCTTTTACGATGCCATGGAAAAGCTCAAAGAGCGCACCAGCGACGATCCGCTGAAAGCCTTCAAAAAGGCCGTGGAGAACGCCAAGCCGCTGCTGGAAGTGAAGACGCGGCGCGTGGGCGGCGCCAACTACCAGGTGCCCATTGAAGTGCCGCAGAACCGGCGCACCTCGCTGGCCATCCGCTGGATCATCACGCAAGCCCGCGGGCGCGCCGAAAAGGGCATGCCCGAAAAGTTGGCCAATGAGTTGAACGACGCCGCCAATCTGCGCGGCGGCGCCATTAAGAAGAGAGACGACGTGCACCGCATGGCCGAGGCCAATAAGGCCTTCGCGCATTACCGGTGGTAGATAAATCGCGCCACCCGGTTGTGGCCTGAAAAGGAATTTAGGTACTAACGTTTTTATGGCTAGAACGGTCCCGCTCGAGAGGATGAGAAATATCGGCATCGCTGCGCACATCGATGCCGGTAAGACCACCACGACCGAGCGGATTTTATATTATACGGGGCGCACCCATAAGCTGGGCGAGGTCCATGAGGGCACGGCCACCATGGACTGGATGGAGCAGGAGCAGGAGCGCGGCATCACCATTACTTCCGCCGCCACCACCTGCGAATGGCGCGACATCCAGATCAACATCATCGACACGCCCGGCCACGTGGACTTCACCGCCGAGGTGGAGCGCAGTCTTCGTGTGCTCGATGGCGCGGTCGCGGTGTTCGACGCCGTCGCCGGCGTGCAGCCGCAGTCCGAGACCGTCTGGCGCCAAGCCGATAAATACAACGTTCCGCGCATCTGCTTCATTAACAAGATGGACCGCGTGGGCGCGGATTTCTACCACTCCGTCGAGACCATCGTGGACCGCTTGAAGTGCCGTCCGGTGTGCATTCAGTTACCCGTCGGCGCCGAAGATCAGTTCAAAGGCATCGTCGACCTGGTGGAAATGAAGGCGGTTATCTGGCGCGACGAAACTCTGGGCTCGGAGTACGACGTGGTCGAGATCCCCGACGACCTGGTCGAGAAGGCCAAGGAATTCCGGGCGCACATGATCGAAGCCATCAGCGAGCACGACGACCACCTGATGGAGAAGTTCATCGAAGGCCAGGCCATCACCAACGCCGAGGTTCGCGCGGGTCTGCGCACGGCCACCATCGGATTGAAGATCTTCCCGGTAATTTGCGGCACGGCGTTCAAGAATAAGGGCGTTCAGACCATGCTCGACGCGGTGGTGGATTACCTGCCGTCGCCGCTCGATGTGCCGCCGATCGAAGGGGTGGACGTCGACGATCCCGAGAAGACTCTCATCCGCCATGCCTCCGATAAGGAGCCGTTTTCCGCGCTGGTGTTCAAGATCATGACCGACCCGTACGTCGGGCAACTGGCGTTCTTCCGTGTCTACTCGGGGATGTTGAAGTCCGGCGATTCGGTCTATAACGTAGCCAAGAGCCGCAAGGAGCGCATTGGGCGCCTGCTGCGCATGCACGCCAACAAGCGCGAGGACATTCAGGAAATTCTGGCCGGCGACATCTGTGCGGCGGTGGGCTTGAAGACCGTCTCCACCGGCGACACGATCTGCGACGACGAGCACCCCATTGTCCTCGAACCCATCGATTTCCCGATGCCCGTCATTCAACTGGCGGTCGAGCCGAAGACCAAGGCCGATCAGGAAAAGATGGGAATGGCCATTCAGAAACTGGCCCAGGAAGATCCTACGTTCCGGGTGAATACGGATCCCGAGACCGGGCAGACCATTCTTTCGGGAATGGGCGAACTGCACCTGGAAATCATCGTGGACCGCATGATGCGCGAGTTCGGCGTGGGCGCCAACGTGGGTAAGCCCCAGGTGGCGTATCGCGAGACCATCCGCAAGAATGCCGAAGCCGAAGGCCGCCACGTAAAGCAGACCGGCGGACACGGACAATACGGACATGTGAAGATCCGGGTGGAGCCGCTGCCCTCGGGAAGCGGGTTCGAATTCGAAAACGACGTCACCGGCGGCAGGGTGCCGAAGGAATATATCAACCCGACCGAGAACGGCATCAAGGAAGCGCTCGAAGGCGGAATTCTCGCGGGCTTTCCCATGTCCGATCTGAAAGTTACGCTGTACGATGGCAGCTACCACGACGTGGATTCGTCGGAAATGGCCTTCAAGGTAGCCGGTTCGCTGGCCATCAAGGAAGCCGTCCGCAAGGCCAAACCGGTGCTGCTCGAACCCATCATGGCGGTAGAGGTAGTGGTGCCGGAACAGTATATGGGCGACGTGATCGGCGATCTGAACTCGCGCCGCGGCCGCATCGAGGGCATGCAATTGCGTGGCACTACGCAGATCATCAAGTCGATGGTGCCGCTTTCGGAAATGTTCGGGTACGCCACCGACGTGCGTTCGCGCACCCAGGGACGCGGCAGTTTCACCATGCATTTTGGCAGGTATGAAGAGGTTCCGGGCTCGATCGCCGAGGAAATCATAAGTAAGGTCCAGGGCAAGGCAAGTTAACGAGATAAGGAGATAATTTTCTCTTATGGCAAAGGAAAAATTCGACCGCAGCAAGCCGCACGTCAACATTGGGACGATCGGGCATATCGATCACGGCAAGACCACCCTGACGGCCGCCATCACGAAAGTGCTGGCCAAGCACAATCCCAAGAATAAGTTCCGGAGCTTCGACTCCATCGACAACGCGCCCGAAGAGAAAGCCCGCGGGATCACGATCGCGGTGGCTCACATCGAGTATGAGACCTCCAAGCGGCACTATGCCCACGTGGACTGCCCGGGTCACGCCGACTATATCAAGAACATGATCACCGGCGCGGCGCAGATGGATGGCGCCATCCTGGTGGTGGCGGCGACCGATGGACCCATGCCGCAGACGCGCGAGCACGTGCTGCTGGCGCGGCAGGTGGGCGTGCCGTGCATCGTGGTGGCCATGAACAAGGTTGACATGGTGGACGACCCGGAGTTGCTGGACCTGGTGGAGTTGGAAGTCCGCGAACTGTTGAAGAGCTAT